>Ga0222718_10001078_pt1 | contig 27489 bp, 29 predicted proteins | sample C33_27DmetaG_FD_165045 | JGI IMG/M metagenome (GOLD analysis project Ga0222718, IMG submission 165045) | Estuarine water microbial communities from San Francisco Bay, California, United States - C33_27D | ecosystem: Environmental > Aquatic > Marine > Unclassified | place: USA: California...
TACTGGCATAATCCATATAGGACAATCAACGTGATAGTCTCTAAACATCTCAATAGTCTCTTCTAGTTCTTTCCAGGTTTCTGGTTTACCATCTACTACAAACTTTAATTGACCATTATTAGTAAACATCTGATATCGTTCTACTACCTCAGGTCTTATTGCTCTTTTAGTTGTTTCACCAGACACATTAAATAATTTAGGACTGCATGATATAAATAATTCGCTGCCCCATACATCTCTATATTCTTGCCAGAAATTAACCACTTCTGGTCGTATAGTTTGTGTACCATTTGTTTCAAAGGTTACATATCTAGGATAGTCTCTTTCTTCTATCCAGTGCTTCATCATATTCATACTACAAATTTGAGCATGCTTCATGAAAGGTTCACCACCAGTAAAGCACATATGTCTCTCACCCCATTTACCATTATTATAATCGTTAGTAAATTCTTTTCTAACTAGGTCAGCTATTTCTATTGCAGTACCATTATGAGTTAGGTGTTTAAATTTTTTAGACCATGAATAAGAACTATCACAACCATATTCCCATACAGGTAATTCTTCCATACTTTTAACTTCAATTAAATCAAAATCTTTATACGGAAGTTTATAGGTAGATGGATCGGTAGGATCATCTTGACCAAATCCATTACATTGTAAATTACATAAAAAGAATCTTAACCAGGCAGTAGGTCTACCTGTATAGTGACCTTCACCTTGAATAGAATCAAATATTTCAGAATATGCGTATGTCTGCTCACTCATATAATTCCCTCTTAAGTTGTTCAACCCAGGCTGTTAGTCTTGGCCAAGTTAATGTAGGTTCATTATCTTCATCAATAGGTAACCCATAAAATAATTTATCATTAACTAGCCCAGTTGACTTATCAAACTTATAATTTTCAGCTGGTGTATAGCCTATTATATGCCCTCCATTCTCAATTACAACTTCTGCAAGAGCACCTAGCCCATCAACAAAATTATCTGCATAGCCTATTTGATCACCAAGACCATATACCGCAACATACTGATTAGTAAAGTCAATACCTTTAAAGCTTTCCATAGCGTTATTCCAATCATCAGAATATTCACCGTAGGTATCTAATCTTGGCTCGCACCAAGTAGGGATTCCTAAAATAAGTAAACTTGCTTTCCAGTCTTCTGGTTTAGCATCTTCTACGTTTAGGATTTTATATGAGTCGGGTTTAAATATTTCTAGTACTGCTTCACCAACTTGCTTAGTGAAACCTGTTTCAGTACCGTATATTAAGTTTACGCTTATCTCGTTAAGTTTGAGATACATATGAGCTCCTAGTTATATTTAAGATGTGGAAGGGCACATCTGATATTATTTAGCTATCTTAGCTGCCTTCTTAATTAATCTTTGAACCTTTTTCCACTTACGTTTAAATCTATCTAAGTGAATAGGATGAGCACGATTAAAATATTCAATGCCATTTAAATGATCTAATTCATGCTGAAAAACTCTTGCGGCCATACCATCAAACTTTTTAGTACAGATGTTGCCATATGGGTCAGCAAATCTTACTCTAATGAATCTAGGTCGTTTTATTTTAACATAGACACCAGGATAAGAAAGGCAACCTTCTTCCATTAATACTTCTTCCTCTCCGAAAAAAGTAATTTTAGGATTAAAAGCTACAATAGGAGGCTCAGAATACATAGCAAATGCTCTAACTGGTACACCTATCTGGTTAGCCGCAAGCCCTATACCCTTACCATCTTTCATAGCATTAATAAGTTTATGTGATAGTTCAACTGGATCAATACTAGGGTTGGCAAAATCAAATACAGGAATTTCATTCCTGAGCATATCATTATTGTCACCAATTGGTATTACTATTTTACTCATGATGCTAATCTAGAAAAAGATTTAACTTTTTCAAACTTTAATACGTTTGTAAATTTATCTATAAGGGTATCACCTTTATGACTTATTATAAACACATTCGTATCAGAAGTCAACTCATTTAGTAGCTTTAAGAACTCATCTGTTCCTGAAGCATCTAAAGATGAATCAAACACTTCATCCATAATAAGTAGATTAGTCGATGCACTATTTCTTATCTTAGCAATAGAACGCCATGTAAATAATAATGCGAGGTCAATCCTCATCTTCTCTCCTTCTGAGAAAGAAGCATATGAGAAATCATCTCTAAATCTAGATCTAATAGTTTCATTAAACGATTCATCTAGTTCAAATTGTACAAAGAAATCCATAGCAGCAAGATACTTATTAATTAATTTATTCATAATAGGAACATATTGCTTAATAATTTTTGTCTTAATACCTGAATCTTTAAGAATAGTAGAAACAACACCTAAGACATTTCTATTATTTACTTCTTCTACTTTAGTTAGTAATGCATTTTCTTTTTTCTTTTCAAACGTGTCTAATTGTTTAAGATTTTTAGCTTTATTGCCGCTAACATCAGTTAGGCTGTTATTTTCTTCTAGAAGTTTATTAATGCTATCGTTTAATGTCCTTTCTTTCCAGGAGAGTTCTTTCATAGTATTTTGAATAGAAATAATTTCTTGTTGCTTAGTCATTATCTCTTCCATTCTATCTTCTGCTGTTTTAAGTTCAGCTTGTAGCTGCTCAACTCCTTCGTTAATCTCTTCTACTTTTTTATTATGGTCACAAACTATTTCTTCTTTAAACTCAGTATCTATTTCCTGACCACATGCATCACAACTATCATTCTCTTCATAAAAAACTAATCTCTTTTTAAGATCTAATATTTTACTATTAAGTTTAACTCTTACTTCTTTTAATTTTTCGTATCGACCCTTAACTGTATCTTGATCATTGATACTATTGTTTATATCTTCTACTTTCTGTGCTAGATCACTTGTTGTCCCTTGCAGAGCCTTTATCTCCCGCTTGTTATGTTCTACCGTAGATAAGTTGCTATCTATCTTAGATTTATTATCAGCTTCAAGGCTCTCTAGGTGCTCCTCAGTCAAGGCTATTTTCTCGTCTAACATCTTAACAGTATACTCTACTTCAGTAAGCTGTTTCTCGTTAGTATTAATTCTATCTTTTAATAAAGTATTCATTGTAGAGAAGATTTGCAGGTCTAATAGGTCTTCTATAACCTCTCTTCTATTCATAGATGAAAGTTGCATGAAAGGTATAAAAGAAGTAGATCCTAATACTACTACTTGACTAAAAGCTTTATGAGTTAGTTTAATTATTTGCTTTTCTAAAAAATCTTGATAGTCTCTTGCATTAGCATCTTGATTTATTAGTTGCCCATTTTGCCATATCTCAAACATATTAGGTTTAGCAGCTCTTACTATTTTATAAACATGCTTACCTACTTGAAATACTAACTCTACTCTCATATCTTTTTTATTAATAGAGTTAATTAATTGCGATTTATTTACTTTACGAAATGGTTTACCATATAATGCAAATGATAAAGCATCAAGGAACGTTGATTTACCTGCCCCGTTATCTCCAATAACTAATGTAGATGGATTTTTATCGAGTTGTAATTCAGTGTATACATTACCAGTGGATAGAAAGTTCTTCCACTTTAAGGTTTTAAATTTTATCAAGTTATTGCTAGTGCCTCAGAATATATTTCTCTTAAGACTTTATTGACTTCTGTTTTGTCAGCTTGAGTCTCTAGAGCTTCAACATAATGATTAAGTATTGTTAATGTGTCCTCTGCTTCACCTAAGATATCATTATCATCTTCTAAATCTAAATTAAGATGATCTTCTACTATTTGTAGATGAACAGGATTTTGTTTCTCTAATCTCTCAATGAACATATCGAACCAATAAGGATTAGTTTTATTTTTTACTATTACTTTTATATAACAGTTTTGGTATATAGAGAGATCTTGATCAATAATATCAGTTACTACTGCATCTTCATCATTATACCATATCTTTTTAAACATTGTATTAGGGTTATGAATAAACTCTAATTCTCTTTTATCTATATCATAGATATGAAAACCTTTTTGATCATCAGCATCTGCCCAGGTCATTTCATATGGACAGCCAAGGTAGTTTACATTACCTTGCTCTGATTTTGTATGGTAATGCCCAGTACATACTAGATCAAATTTTTGTAACCAATCATCTTTCATACCATGGTAGATAGATTGTCCTTTATACATTTGATATCCTGCTAATTCGAGATGACCAAACATAACAGGGCATTTAGTTTCTTCTACTTTCTTAAATACTTCTTCTTCGTTACTATCACATATCCAAGGTACCATAAGAATATTATTCCACTCTTTAGGTTCTTGATATGTTACTATATTATCATAGTGTTCGGCAAGTAAGTTAATTGAATTAAGTTCAATAGTATTCTTATAAAAGGAATCATGGTTACCAACTAGTACATGAAGTTCAATACCTCTTTCTTTCAAAGGAGTAAAAAACATTTTTTTAGCTCTATCAAGTGAGTAGAAGTTAACAAACTTTCTTCTATCAAATGTATCACCAAGGTCAGCAACTATAGTAATGTTATGTTTATCGATATAAGGGAAGAAAACTTCACTAAAGAATTTTTCTTGAAAGTCAGCTACTCGTTGATTATCGTTACGAGCACCGAAGTGTATATCTGTTACTATAGCAATCTTACTCATCTATAAATTTTCCTAAATTTTCTTTTGCTTTCTTTTTTTCTCTTTTCTTCTTTCTATCTTCTAGCTTATCTTCAAAATTAATAACAAACTCTTTCATATAGTCAGTATCTAATCTAACAGCAACTCCACTAGTCTCAGAAGCACTATCATGATGCGTTGAAAGCTCATCTTCTATCATATGATTTTCTAAAGCTTTATGCTTTACATACAATTGTCTTTTCTCTCTCTCTATCCTTCTTAAAAAAGCATAATAAATTATTTGTGTAAAGTAAGCAAAAGGGTTTTTACTTTTTTCAGGATCAAAATTATTAAGATAATTAATACAGTTTTCAATACCATCACCAACCATTTCTTCTCTAAACAGATAGTTAGCAAAGTTAGGCTTATAAGATAGTCTATTAGCTATCTGCAATAAGCATTCACCAACATAGTTAGGAATAGGTGGCTTAGGTTTATTCTTTTTTTCTGCTTCTAATCTTTCAAACTTATAATCTAAAAGAACTTTATACAGCTGTTTGTTGTCAACGTAGTGTTTTCCCATTTAATGTATCTCGTTATTTGCTAGAGATTGATACTCTAGAAAGGCTTTCAATTTTTCAACATCATCTTTATTTACTTCATTAGTAGGTTCAGTTGATAGTGTTGATTCACCTCTTAGGTTTTTCCATTTAGCAACATATCGCTGCCAATGACCAAGAACATATTCATCCATATCATGATGTATAGAGATAATATGATCTTTATATATTTCAGTTATAATTTCACTTGATGTAGAGAAGGGTGAGTAAACGTTTTTAAAAAAATATTGTCTCTCTAAAGTAGTAAGATTTTTAGAACCAAGTTCAACTGCATCTTCTATAAAATATGTTTGATCAGACTCATCTATAATGTTACCAATTAAGGTAGTACCGTCAATGAGTTTTAAGAAACTAAACATTTATTTTTACCTGGTATATTTTATAATCAAACTTCTCGTCATTATAATATTTGATTCTTTCAGCGCTATGCTGTAGAGTATAGTTACGTCTTTTTCCATGTGATAGATCATCTGAGATATCAAATAAGGTAGCTTTATCTTTTTTATCTGAGGTTCTTAAACCTCTTCCAATAGATTGCAATACTCTAATTTTTGATTTAGACGGGGACGCAAATATAATATTATTTAGGTTACGTATATTAATACCAGTTGAGAAGGTACCATACGATGCTACTATAACAGCGTCTTTTTCATCTTCGACAACTGATCTAATATTTTCTCTTATCTTAGCGTTTACTTCACCACTAACAAAGAAAAACTGTCTATCGAATAAGTCTTTCTTTTGTTGCTCTATTAAGTTATTATATAATACTTTACCATGTTTTTCAACTAGTTGAAATAGCACTAACGTATTACCTTTCATAGATAAAATAAGGTTTTGTATAAACTTAGCTCTTGCTTCAGAGCTTACAATATAATCCATCTCTTCTTGATAGGATGCTTTCTTTAACAAAGCACATTCTGATTTAGGATATGATAATGCAATACATTTAATTTTAAGATTAGCTAATGTACCTTTATCCATAAGTTCTTTAGATGTAGTTACTTTCTTAACTGCACCAAAGAGACCTTCTAATACTAACTTATGTGTCTGAGTACCGTCTAGCGTTCCAGTAAAACCATATCTATACTCACAATCTTCTAACTTAGTCATAATGGATGTTAAAGACTTAGACTTAAAGTTATGAGCTTCATCTCCCATAACACATTTAAATTGATTAAACCAAGGCTTAGGCATCTTATAGATAGACTGCCATGTTGATACTACTATGTCTTCTAAAATATCATTGCGCCAAGATTTATCTTGAGTACCATCAATTACTCTTATATTCTTTTCATAACCATATGATTTAAAGTCAGATTGCATTTGATATACTAAAGATGTAGTTGGAACTATAACTAATATTTTTTTGCCTGACTCAATCATCTTCTTAGCTAGAAGATATATGATAAGTGATTTACCTGATGCGGTAGGTGATAAAAGTAGAGCTCTTCTTGTTCTCATAGCATGAGCAAAAGCTTCTACTTGATAGTCTCTTGGCTCTAAATTGGTTGCTTGTTTACAGAAGTCGTATGCTTCTTTTACTGAATAGCTATCGTCATGTAGGTCATCATCCAGGTCTACTTCATAATCTCTATCATAAGCAAACTTTCTTATATAAGGAGTAAGTCCAGCATATAGTCTTTGTGTAGCTACATTAAATAGACGTATCTTACCATCCCAGAATTTATTTCTGACCTGGGGCATAAACTTAGCGTTAGGAATAGTAAATGTAAAATATTCTTGGAGCTCGTATGCTATACTTGGCTCGCAATTTACTTTAACGTATGCTTCGTTATACTTTTCTACGAATATCTTCTCTGTCATATACTTTTTTTCTGAGGCTACTTGTAGAGAAATTATGATCTCTATTATTAAAGTACAACTTTATACCTCTTTTTTGGCAGATTTCTTTTCCGGTAAATTCTTTATTTCTATATTCATCACCTAAAATTCTTACATTAATGGGTAACATGCTAATAATATCTAAAAGATCTTCTTCTGTAACATATGGAATAATTTCATCTACATAACTGATAGCTTGTAGTTGTGTATATCTTTCTACTATAGTTTGTATAGGAGTATTTTTTTCTTCTCTATCTAATGAAGGATCAACTTGTAGGCCACAAATAAGGTAATCACATTGCGATTTAGCTTCACGTAGCATAGCAATATGACCAGAATGAAGCAAGTCAAAAGCAGAACAAGTAAACCCAACTATCATTTCATTTTTCTCGCTATCTCGTTACAGCCTAATACAGCCATAAAGAGTGTATCATTAGATAGTGATTGATAGTGAGTTGAATCTTTTGGTAAGCATTTACCACCGAAGCCAAATTTACCATCTGGTCCAGGCACATCTAAATGCGTAGTAGGATCTATATTTCTTTTTAATAATTCTTTTACTGTATAATAATTTATATTATTTTTATTACAGTTATCGTTTAAAATATTAGCAAAGATAACTTTCATACTTAAGAAAGCATTTCTACTCATCTTAAACATAGCTGCTTCTTTAGCGGTAACTTCAGTAATTTCTGTAATACCTTTTAACCAAAATACAAAAAAGCTTGATCCTGATTTACCAATAACATTTTCTACTTCAGGTTGTGATAGTTGATCTTTCCAAGTAATCTCTCTTAAAAATTCAGGCCACATAGTTGGCTCATGAAACTTATCTACTTGATCTGGACCTATGGTTGATCTAATAATTTGTTCGCCTTTCCAAGTACCATATTCTTGCTCTAATATAGATATATCTAACTTGCCATCTTTCTCATTTGTTGGCAAACAATAAAAAACAAAGTCATAATCTTTATCTCTATTAGCTTCAAAGCCAGCTGCTGGGTCATGAACATAAACATCAATATCTAAATCTTCTAGATATGCTCCAGTTGCTTTTCCAACAAAACCATACCCTACAATCACACAATTCATTCAGGTTTATTCTCCTCAATCCACTCTTCCATTCCATGATAAGGTGGTACTTTTTTAAGCGCTTTCTCAGCGGCCCATTTAGTTCTATAAATTTTTTTCATACAAGCAAAGCCATTATAACCATCTAAATTAGGATCGTGCATAACACCTTCCCATAAGTTTATAGCTTGTTCAACACTCTCTATTGGAGTTTTATCAATATATGGCATTAGATGCCTCCCATCTTAAATTTTTCCCAGTCAATTGCAGCTCTTAAATTATACCCTCTTGTATTGAGAGAGCGTATAGCGCTATCTAAGAAATCAACTTTCTCTTTTTGATAGGCTATTTTAAGATTGAGACTGACTATATCTTTATCTGCGTCTATATACTGTGGTATATCTGCTCTTAATAATTTTAACGGGTTAGGAGACCATCCTAGATCGTTTAGATCTTCATAATCCATCGAGCCATTAAACCACTCATACTTTTGCTTTTTTAATACCTTAGCATCCTCTTCTAGCTTTCTAAGAGCTAGTCTTTCAGTAGAATAGAATTTAAAATATTTTGAGTGTAGTTGAGGGATTTTAATAGCTTCATTACCGAGTTCAGTTCTATCGATCTCAGCGTCAGCTTTCCAGTTTTCGAGTAGTTCATCCAAAGTCATAATATAATTATAAGTGCTTTTTATTCAGAAATCAACTCTATTTCAAACTTTTCATATCTAAAAGAAGCAACGCATTCTATGTATTGTACGTCACCTGCTCTTAAATCAAATGCAAGTTCTGATAGTGTTGATGGAAACAGTCCAGTAAATTTAACTCTAATGTTAGCATTAGTATTACTGTTATGTATAATAAGAGTTCCGTCTGATAGTATTTCTTTATCACCGTTGGGGTTAACTCTTCTGTCTCCGTCTGCTAGTTCTTTATACTGATCAAAGCTTTCTGGGAAACCTAATGCTTCAATCCAATGATAAAGTTCTCTATAAGATTCCATCTGCTCATCTACTCTAAATCCAATTTGAAATTCAGTAAAGTCAATATGATCACCAGCTTGTGGTAGTTTAACAAATGGTGTAGGTACTTCAACGGCGTTTAAAGATACAGCAGGTAGTAATACACTTTGTACAAAAAAGTTTACATTAGGTAACTTATTCACCACAAATGTAAATTTAAGTGGTGATAAGAAATTTAAATTTTTAGGTTGGTTAGTTAAAGCTGCCATTATTTTACCTCGATAGTATTTATCTTATTTGTATCTAATGATACTGATACACCACAACCGCATGCAGCTACTTCACGAGGATTGTTAATTTTAAATTGTGAATTAAGGCCTATCTCTTCATATGATATTATTGAGCCGCCTATATAGTTTGCTGATAAATGATCTACTACTACTTTAATTTGACCAAAGTCTATGAGAAGATCTGACTCAATGATGTTATCATCCCATGTAAAAATATACTCATAGCCAGCACACCCGCCACCAGTAACCCCAACACGAATAATATCTCTGCCTTCATTTTCCGATTTCTTAATCGCCTCAGCCAATGCTTCATTCGTAAAATCTATTAACACCCTTTTTTGTTCTCCCAATCTTCTATAGCTTTCCTTATACTATCTTCAGCTAATACACTACAATGTAGTTTGATTGGAGGCAACTTTAATGCTTCTGCAATATCTTTATCTTTTATCTGTTTTGCTTCTTCTATTGTTTTACCTTTAAGTAGTTCAACAAATAAAGTAGATGATGCTATTGCTGAGCCACACCCGTATGTTTTAAATTTTACATCTTTAATTCTATCATCATCCCAAGGATCAAGTTTTAACTGAAGTTTCATTACATCACCGCATGCAGGAGCTCCTGTCATACCTGTTGCTACGTTTGGGTCTTTAGGATCAAATCGTCCTACATTAAACTGCTTTGGTGAGCTTAATACTTGTTCGAATCTATCTACTACTTCTTTACTGTACGCCATTCTTCTTTTCCAGCTCTTCTATTCTTTTTATTAGATCTTTATAACCATCAAACTCTTTAAGACATATAGGAGGATGAGCATCTCTCTCTAAAGTAGCTAAACGCTTAGAAATGTTAGGCCACTTCTTATGGAATTGTTCTTCTTGTTTAATGATATCTATACCAAGCTTATCCTCAGACCACTTATCTAATTTAAGTAAATAAGGTTGTATAAATGATAGTAACCTAGATGTTAATAGCTTCATTAACAAAGGTTTAAGTAATTTAATAAATAATGTTAACATAGTATCTGACCCTACTACATAGACGATTATACAGTCTAAATGTTCTAATTGCAACTATATTTAGGCAAAATGCCAAAAAAAAGAGCCCAAAAGGGCTCTTTTAGTATAAGTAACCGAGATTACATTATGTTGTTAACAAGTACTCTTCTGTAATATACATTTGAGTCTTTTGTTAATGCACCGTTTCCGTATGCTGTACCTTCAGCAAATGGGTTAGCAACAACACCATACCTAGTTTTGAAACCAATCTTAGGTTGGAAAGTGTTCTCACCAACTGCTCTAACCATTTGTAGAGGAACATATGGACAGTAGAATATACCAGCATCAAATGCTGAAGATCCTTTATATCCTAATGTGTAATAATTACCAGTAGTATATGGATCGATGTATACTCTATATCTTCCGTTCAATACACCAGCAAAAGTATTACCTGTGTCATCTACTTGTAAGTTATTAGAGTTAAGTGCAGGAGTGTAATCCAATACGCCAGCCATTTGAAGAGCTGAAGCGACGTCAGAAGATGTTATAAGGACATTACCCTTTCCTCTTCTTGTGTCTTTCGCGATTTGGTTTGCATCTCTTTCAATTTGGAACATAAGTCCTTTGAACTTCTCAACAGACCATCTACCATTTGAATCAGTATCTAAATCAAATGTTCCAGATGTTGTGACGTCGTTCTGAGCACCTTGCTTAGCAACAACGTTAATTGTTCTAATAATCTCTCTGTTGATCTCTGCTAAGATTTCAGTAGAAAGAATATTTGCAAGTTCAGTTTCAGCGTCTAGTCCGTGGATAGCTCTTAAATCTTGAGCAAGTTCCATTGAGTATTCAGCTTTTAAAGCTCTACTTTGAGCTGATACACTTACCTTCTCAATTGAGAATGCCATCTCTGGGAAAGCAATATTATTACTATTACCTAGAGCTTCAGCTTGGTTAGTTGACATACCATCACCGAAGTTATAAGAACCTGATTCAGCATTGTTAGCTGAAACTGGAACAGTTCCGACGTGTTTGTCACCTAGTGTATTAGCATCTGCAGTTCTTGTTGCAAAAGCTGTATCTGCTTCGTTATAAAATGCTTCAGTAGCTGAGTTAGCCATTGAGCTGTACTTAGATCTCATCGCAAAGATAAGGCCTGTAGGACCACTCATAGGTTGAACACCACACATGTCGTATGCAACCAAGTTAGGCATAGCTCTTCTTACTAAGCTAATTAAAACAGGATCGTAGTTCTGTACACCGTCACCGAAACCAGCAGTACCAGTTGCGTTGACAGGAGTATGTGTTCCTGCTTCAGCGAGAAGTGATTGTTGAGAGTATGAGCTTCCTTCTCTTAAAGCAATCTCTGTATTTTCTAATAGTTGAGCTGTAACTGCACGCTTGTGAGAATCACCAATGCTTGGTAGATCTTCGTGCTCAAGAATTGGCTGCCACTTCTCAACTAGATTTGTATTAAGGTCCATTATAGTTCTCCTGTAATATTTACCCTATTCTTCATTATATTTATTTTTTTACGGTACGCGAAATTGCACCGGCATATGTTTCCATTAAAGGATCCACTGCAGCCTTTTTCTCTGCTTCTTCTTCGATAGGAGTCTCATAGACATCTTCGGCAATTACGCTCTTGTTCGAAGCAAAGTATTGTTCTTTGATTACATCAAGCTTCTGCTCAAAGTCTTCAAAGTTCTCATACTCAATACCTTCTGCTAAAGCAAAAAGTTTTTCCTTTTGTGTTGATGTAAGGTCGTTAGCGCTTTCAATTACTAAGTCTTTACATCTAAGGCTTTCAATTTCTTCATTCAATTCCATGTTACTTTTTAGAACTGAATTTAATTCTTCTTCTAATGAATCAACTTTCGTTAATGCATCAGCTGCTAAATCTAATTTTTCTTCTGGAAGAGAAACGTAATTTTCTTCAAATAATGCTTTAACACCATTCATGAAGTTTTCAGCAATTTCTACTTTGATTGCAGATTCAATTGCTACTTCGTTCTCTTTCATCCATTCTTCTGAAACATAAGATAAGTACTGATCAATTTTATCGGTAGACTCTGTATAGAATTCTTCTATAGCTTCTTCTAATTTAGCTTCAAACTCTTCTTCTAACCTAACTTGTTCAGCCATTAATCTTACATTTACTGAAGCAGTAAAAATAGTTTCTGCTCTATCTAAGAATTCTTCAGCTAGATCTTCACCAGCGAAAATTTCTTCAACATCTTCTCTCATACCTTTAGCAGAGATAGTTGCCATATTTTTTGCAGAATTATTTGGAGCACTTTTTCCAAAAATAGTAGCATAAGCGTCATTGACTCCAGATTTACTGAAACCAGATAGCTTTTGTACAACAGCTCCGATCATGCCAGCTCTTGATAGGGTTGGCATAGCCTTATCACCCGTCTCTTTATCTGCTGGTCTTTTATTGCTTTTTGTAGGAACAGGATCGGCGACCATAGACGCGTCAGCCGTAGCCTTGAACTCGTCAAGCTGAGCTGTGTCTTCGCTTACTGCTTCTAATTCTTTATCAGCCATTTTTAGACTCCCTAAATAAATTAATATATTTTGTAATATTTATAAAAACCTTATACTAGCGAGTCAAGAAACTTCTTAAAGAACTCGACTTTTCGTTCCTGTAGCTCTGCCACAGACTTGTCACCAGTATTTTTAATGTGTTCAATAATCTCAGCTGTTCTAGATCTCCATTGACCTTCGGCAGCATCATAAACCCATTCAGTACCTTCCATAACTCCTTTAACAAATGCGTCGGGAGCAGAAGGATCAGCAACTATATCAGCTGCTGTTGCAAGCATAAAATCACCTTGAACTTCCATAACACCGTTATTTGGTTTAAGTGAACCCATACCTCTTGAAGAGACACCTAATTGGGCTCCTTCATCCATTAAATTCTTAACGATGTTACCCATTGGTGTGTCCATTATTTTGGCTTTACCAATGTAGTTATCACCGTCTTCTTTCAAACTTGTAATCATATGTGAAACTCTATCTAAGTTAATAGTAGGACCTGATGGGTGACCTAACTCACCGTACGCTCTTTTAGCTTCGATATTCTCTTTCATATATCGACCCACTTCTTTAGACATAGTCTCTTTTGGATATACTCTACCATTTCTATTTTTTAAATTAGATTGTAGAAATACCCCTTCAATAAAATAATTCTTTTTGCCGCCTTCTTCTGTTGCTTCTTTTAAGTAGTTAACTTCGCTAAACTCTACTTCTGTAATTAACTTCATATTAGTCTCCAAACCCTACAGGTGTGATTCTACCTGCAGAAGCAAAGATTTTATCTCCAGGGCTTTTAGCAAAGTAATGTGAACCTGCCTCAACAGTAGTATTACCTATTGCAGCGTTAGCACTATCTACTAACGTTACTACAGCTGCTGCAGTATGATAAAACTTTAAAAGCCTAGCACCATCATAGGAACTAGCATTAGCTAAAGCGGTTCCTGCTGCTGCTTCGTTTCCCTTAAGAATTATTATCTTCATCTTCGCCCTCTATACTGTTGTAACAGAAATCAACAAGATCAACAAATGTGTCTTTTGATTGTTCCAATAGTTCTAAAAATTTGTCTTGATTTTCTTCTGATAAAGAATCGAATACTTCTAATACTACTTCAGCTGTTTCAGGATCTAAACTTACTTCCGTCCCATCTTCTAATATAATATTAGATGTTTCTTCTGATTCATAAATCCCCTCAACGGATTCAAGAACTGTTAAAACTTCAGCTGCTTCGTACATTGCTTCTTCTTCTTCTTTTGATAAGTGAGTAATCTTTGAGGTATCTTTCTTTTGATCTCTAGCGTTCAATACTTTATCTGTATCCTTTGCTGGGTACTCTTTATCTTGAATATTATCAGTATGCTTTTTCTTAAACTGCTTCTCACCTTCAGCTTTATCTCTGCCGTGATGCTTTAATTCGCCTACTGCTTCTAAAATTTCGCTAAGTCGTTTCATCTGGTTCCTCGTTTTCTACCTCAGGCTCCTCTTCTGGAGTTTCTTCTTCTTGTTCTTCTTCAGATGCTTCGTCATTTAAAGCATCTTCTATTTCATCATCGGTAAGCTCTTGATTTAATACTTCATCCTCATTAGGCTCAGGTTCGGCTCCTAATTCTTGGTCACCAAACATACCTTTATGAACAGCATCTTTCTTACCTGCTATAACCTGACTGACTCGGTCTAGCATCTCATTATCAAAAGCACCTTTTATTTCAAAAGGTTTATCTCCTAACGCACCTTTTAATATTTTATCAATATCGACGTGGTTAGGATCGTTCACTTGCTTTGTATCTTCAGGCATAATATATCTCCATTATATTTATTATTTAGCTTGTTTCGCCACCCTGTTCTGGCTCACCATCTTGTTGTTGATTCCAAGGAGCATCTGGGTGTGCACCGCCTCCAGGACCAAAATCTTGCTCATTAGCTTTTTCTTGCTCCATATCAGCTTGCATATCATCAATTTCATCTTGATTAAAGTGTAAGATATTCTTTTTAATCCAATCTTTACTGAAGTATGTTCCAGTATGATTTTCAATATCTTGAAGTAACTGTAATCTCTCTCTCATCATCTCTGAATTTTTAAGTTCAGCAAAATGATTATCTTCTACAAAGTCATATTTAACTTGTTGACTCATTGAGTGCCATTCTTCTAAAGACATGACACCTTTGAGTACGAGCTGCTTCTCTAAAATCTTTGTAAATAATAAACTAAATTTAAGTCTAAGTCTTCTAATAAATTTATTAAACTTTAATTCATCTCTTGATATTTCTGAAGCTCTTCCTAGAGTAAATCCTGCTTCTGGTTCTAATCTACTAATAGGTACATTAAGAGCTCTGTATAGTTTCTTTTTAAAGTATTCTATATCTTCCATTTGACCTAAGTTTTGACCTCCAGGTAGAGTCGTTATCTCTGTACCTCTTCCACCCTCTCTTCTAGGCAACCAGAAGTCTTCCATCATTGTCATAAACTTACGATCATCTCTTATCTCACCTGATGCAGCATCATAGACTAATCTATTTTTATGTTTAGTCATCATATCTCTTAGATATTGTTCTGCTTTCATTTTAGGTAAGTTACCTACATCGATATAGAATATTCTTCTCTCAGGAGCTCTACTAATTCTATAAATTACAGATGCATCTTCTAAAACTTGTAATTGGTTTAATGGCTTAATTGCTTTATGCAAATGTGATAAAACCATTTTATTATATTCATCTGATAAACCAGATGTAATATGTACTATTGAATCTTTAGCAATCTTTAAGCCCTGTGCTCCACCCGCTGCTAATGGGTCTGGTGTTTGATAAGCTTTACTATGAAAACCTTTATCATTATAAACAAAGAACTCTTTTACTACTTTAACAACAGTATATCCACCTTTTCGTTCTTTCTTCGTTTGTCTTACTTTTCTTATTTTTCTTGGATCAATATATCTAAGCTCTTGTATCCCTTGTTCTACGTCAGTTTCATCTACTACTGCATGAAAGTATAGCCTTCCATCTACATACCACTTACGGAAGAGCTCATAGCCTGATTGAGTGAGAAATAAAAGCTCACATGACTTTTTAAATTCTTCTTTAATACGTTTTTTAATTGATACGGAAAGATCTAGATTGTCAAGATTTATATCTACAACAGGCTGTGTAGGATCACTAATAATAGTTTCGTTAATTATATCATCAATAGCATGTTCAACTTCAGGTTGAAGTGCCATTTTTCTATAACGTGTAACTAGCTCTGCTTCGTTTTTAGCAGTGCCTTCAAGATCCACATAGGTACCATACATCCCTCCGGATGTAGTAACGTTGACTGCCCCGTCATCGTATTGTGGAGTTACAAAAGATTGAGCTTTAGATTCAGGTTTCCCTTCATCTGCTCGTTTGATTTCAAAGCCGAATAATTGAGCCATTTAGAATCTCCATAATGAAAATAGCAGAGAAGCGGACAGTAGTCCGCTCTCTTTCAAATATTTATGTGCCCGCGTTACCAGTAACACCGCTAACAGTCCAGTAATCATATTGAAATGAAACGTCAAATTGAGCTATTTCATCAACTGATTCCCAGCTAAGCGGAATCTCAGTAATGTCTGTTGGGAATATTCCTACAAACTTATACTCTCTGATAGGTACACCTGTCTTAGAGAATTGAGTAACTGTTGCATCAGTTTTATATTCTGATGGGCTAGCCCCTCCAAACTCTCTTAAATTGCCTACGTGGCTGTTAATTGCATGAGACCACTCTTCCATAGCATTTCTGATAAGAAAGTCTTCATCGTTGATGACTGTAACAGGCCATGGAGCAAATATCCTGTTGCCAGCAACTTTAAATTTTCTTCCGAAATATGGAACCTCTACAAGACCCAGAGACGAAGCTGGAAGTTGTGAAGCCTTCACCATGAAAGGAGTTTTAAGATCCCCAGCACCATTAACAGGATTATTAATCCTTACTTGGAACAGGGAAGGACGTGCACCGCCTAATACTAGCTGCGATCTAATTTCATTTATATTAAATGCCATCTCTCTTTACTCCTTAAAATTTACCAACTACTTCTGAGAACTCTACTCCTGACCTTACGGCTACGAAGTTAAGTTGTATAAAGTTAATTGATTTAGCAGGCTTGACATATATATCACCTACAAATTCGTTTCTATCTATTACTTCTCCAGTATTGTTTGAATCGTCACAAACAACTCTAAAGTCGTATATACCTCTTCGTCCTTGTACATCTCTTAAGAATGGTTCAATAAGGTTAACAAACTGAGCTCTCGTAAACTCATCATTAAATTCGAATAATGAGAATTGAGCTGCATTACTAATTGCTTTTTCAAGTACGATGAATAGACGTCTTACGTTAATTCTATCAAAAGCACTTGGCTTAGCTAGTAATGTTTTGTCTCCAAATAGAACTGTTCCTTGTCCTGGGAATGAAACAACTGGGTTAACACCAGCTTTATAGAGTTGATCTCTAAATGCTAGTCTTGGATTGAATGCTAATTTAACAACATTCTTAATTTGACCTCTGTTGAACCCACCTGGAGAGAACCAAGCATCTCTTTCGCCATCTGTTCTAGCACATAGGCCAGCAATGTCACCATTTAATGGAACGTATCTATATACGTCACCGAACTTATCGTATTGATATTTGTAACCACTGTCTATGATACCGTATGATGAAGATCTGCAAGAGTTTCTAAATGCAATTACGTTATCTGTTTGTGTAGATAAGCTTGTTACGTCTACAACATCAGCTCTATCTGGAGAACCGAATACAACGCAATCTTTTCTTACTTCACAAATGTTATCTATAATGTAGTTAAGTAGTCCTTCTCCATTACTACCACCCACTGCTTTACCAGTTAATAGTAATGAAATATCAACGTCAGCTGCGTCTGAGAATAGATCGTAGCCTACTGCTAGATCTCCTAAACTAATTGCTGACTCGGCATTGCCGTCTGCACCACCTGAGAAATCATATTTTCTTGGTAATGCTGTTGAAAGAGCTGCCATTGCAGAACCTAGACCTGATGTTAATGGATTATTAACTACATAGATCCAATTAGATGAATTATCGATCTTATCTTTCCAGTATAAAGATTCACCTGATTCGTTTTTAGCGTCTGTTGCTCTTGAGAGGTTTGACCACTTCTCTAAAATTGTTCCTTTTACGCCTGAGATATCTCCATTACCGTCTACTACAACGACGTGGACCTCATCTCCTGCACCACCTTTGCCTTCAACATAAGGAGATGTACCTGGAGCAGCGTCAAAGTTATCTACATAACCCCAACTTCTCTCTAATACTGTCTCGCTAATGTTTGTTGCTAATGTGTATCTGTTCTCAAATGTAATGACCCTTGTTGCGCTGATAATATCTGTACCACCACCATCTTGATCTAATACGTCTGAGCTGTCTGCTGCTATAGATTTAACTTGTAGTTTTTGCTCACCAATTGATGAATTACCTACTTTAATTAAATCACCTACCTGGATATCTGCTACAACTTCATCTAAATAAGCTGAAGCTTGTGCATTAGAAATACCTGTACCTGATGTAATAATTGTTAAGTTAGCTGTTAAGCTGCCTGTTACAAAGTCCAAAGAACCAGAAGTTATATGATTAGTATTACCAGCTGTGGCAATAGTTACATTACTTTCAAATGCAGCTGCAGAATCACATACTTCAACTTTTAGCCCGTCGCCTTTAGCGCCTGGATACTTAGCTACAACAATATGATCAGCGTTAGCAGTATAGCTAACTGCATCAAATTCAACTTTGTTCTTAATTAATACACCAGAAGTGTTACCACCACTTCCTGATACGATACCAGTAGAGTTAAGCGCAGCACTTGAAACTGTTCTGACAACGTATAACTTGTTGCCATAGTTTAAAAAGTTTGATGCGGTAAAGAATGTTTCGAAGTTGGATGCTTTTGGTTCACCAAAACGTGATACTAAAGAAGTTTCGCTATCAACGAGAACTCTTTGCTCAACAGGACCCCACTCAAATACACCAGCTATTGCACCTTCCGTTGTGGAAACTGCAGGCACTACTGTAGTTAAGTCGACTTCGCTAACATTTACACCGGGACTGACTTGAAATGCCATCTTATGCTCCTATATTAAAAATTCAAATAGTTTGAATATATTTATTAAAACCTAGGGTTAGAAAACTACCAGCTCCCCTCTTGGAGATAACCATCTGCTACAGGTTCAATACCATCTTCTACGAACCCGAATGGAAGCATATCATCTTCTATCATCTTGGCGTGTTGATCCTGAGTATGTTTTCTAACGTCTGTTTGTGTTAACTCTTTAAAATAATCTTGAATGCTCAACCAACCATATAATACCAAACACATAACTAAGTCATCATGACAGCCACCTTCTGCTTCATATGACTCACCTTTTTGAGCAAAATGAGTAAGCTCTTCTAAAATTTTATAATCAGTTATAAATAGACTATCATTTTCTATTAATGTCTTTAGATTTAGGCATCCTGTTCTTTTGACTTGCTTAGTAGTTCTAACGCCAAAATACTGTCCTCCTGATCCAAATCCTGATGATAAAACCTGTCCAGCTCTACCTCTTGCAGCTGACATTAACACGTTTTCTATTTCTAGATCATTATGTATTGACTCGGCTACTGACATTCCTATATCATTCGACTCAATAAGCATATAAGCATTGTTATATTTTCTTGCTAATCCTGCTATTACTTGAGGAAAATTCATAGGAGATATTTCGTTATTCTGATATACAGCAACTACCCTTGATGGTATTTCTGTTACGTCTATAACTACAACTGCTGAGTAATCGTTGTTTACCCCTCTTGCTGTATCACAAATAGCAACATACATATGATCTTTCTGTTGCTCTTCATAAATTCTATAATGTTCATTTTCGGTTATTGGTCTTTTATATACTAATCTTTTTAATACAGATGGTGATATAAGAGTATTAGATGATCCAATAAACTCACATTCAAACTCAACTCTAAATTGATCAGCAGATGTATTTCTTATCGTCTGTTCTTTCCATTCTTTATCTCTACCAGGTACATCAGACCAATGAACATCAATTCTTTCATACTCGTTTATACCTTCTTCACTATCATTCCATATCTTATAGAATAAATTAAGACCGTTCGGGGTTGAAGTAATAAGTACTTTAGAAGTTTTACCAGATGAAATCGTAGGATATACAGAAGCAAAGAACTCTTCTTGTATATGCATAGGCACAAAAGCAAACTCATCTAAGTAAATAAGGTTAAATGATCCACCCCTGATAGCTGATGCTGAAGTAGAAGCTGCTAATATCTTAGAACCGTTCTCTAATTCAACATTACCTTTGTTCCATTCTACTACCCCTAATTGAAGCCATCTAGGTAAATGTTCATATGCTAAAGATATTCTAGCTAAAATTTCTCTTGATTGTTGTGATTTGTGAGCTAGGATAGCTATACTAAATGATTCATTAAACATTAGATACCATAATAAGGTAGCAGCAATGGTAGTTGTTTTACCTGACTGTCTAGGCATCTTACATATTACGAATCTCTCATCTTGAACTAATTGAACTATATCTTCTTGAAAGTCATATAGATTAAAAGGGACTAAACCCTCGTCAATATTTACAATTTGAATATAATTTTGAATAAAATAAACACAATCTTGAGAGCACTTTACAAACTCTTCTATTTGCTCCGGAGTAAACTCTTGTGAAACATTAGCTCGCTTAAGGTTAGGATTACCTAAGTAATTTTCTCTAGCTTGATTCATTTATTTGTTTCTTAATAAGCTTTTGTAAGTCACCTGTGCTACCCACAAATAATGTATTGTTAACAGTTGATGGACTTTTGCCTCCATTAGCAGTTGTTTCAATATTTTGTTTCTTTTTAGATAGGTCCATTAATGCTATGTTAGCATCAGATAATGTTCTTACTAAAGTAGCAACTACTTCAAAAGCTCTTGGGTGCTGAGATTGTTGTGCAACTTCTAAAAGTTCAGTAAGAGCATTAGAGCCGTTTTCAATAACTTGATATAGATTACCTCTTGCATACTCAAAGTCATTGTCAAGCTTACTATCGCTAACAATTTCTTTTGCTTTAGTTATATCTTTCTTAAGAGGTTCAAGTTCTAAAAACTCACCAATAGTGTCTTTATTATCCATTAAAATATTTATCTGTCACGAATCCATAGTTATCATTTGCACTGACGCTATCAGTATTTATAGCAACGGTACTATTAGATGTTGGATTACCGTTAGCGTCTAATCCAGGAGTTATAGTTATTCTGCTGGCAGGTGTTGCAATACTATTAATAGTAAATACTCCTGGTGCTCCCGGATCAACATAAAATTGAGTATTTGCTTTCTTAATAAGACCTTTCTTATTTTCTACAGGACCAAATACATATCCCTTAATATCAAATCTTAAAGTATGAATAAGAGCTCTTCTTGATTCAAAATTACCTTCATAACTATCTGATGTATTTAAACTCTGAAATACAACTGGTATATCAAACCCAAAATCTAAACCATCTATTAATTTTAATGTAGCTGTAAACTCAGGAGTAAAATATGGTAAAATTTGTTCTAAAATTCTTACTCCATCTTCTGCATTCTTAACCATAACAGCTAATTCAAAACCTATATTAAACGGAGTTGGAGTTCCTACACTTGATAGATTAAATGATTCGTCTCTTTTAGCCTGTACTAGATCTCTCATAGGATTCATTCTACGCTCAGGATCATATTGAAAAGAAATCATTTCAAAAGACATTCTTGGTAATTGTATTTGAATTTGTCTATCTAAATTAGGATCTACATTTAGTCTTTCAATAAACTTTTGTCTTGGTCCGTATGAAATAGGCACACGCATAGTCTGAATAGTTTCACCAGCATTATTCTCTCTATCTATTTCAATATTATTAAAAAGAGTTCCAAAGTAAACTACATACTTTCTAATAACACCGTTGTAATATTTCTTACCAAACATTAAAAGTTATTCTCACTAAATGGATTAAACTCACTAAAGTCAATAAATTCTAATCCTTCGTCTTGGAAGAATGTAGAATCATCATCCTTATCTTGAGTTCTCTTATCGTAGTTATCATTTATAATTTCTTGACCTGATTCAGTAGTTAAAGCTAACCCAGTTTCTAATGTTAAACCTCTTGCATCTAATAAGTAAGATTGAGATCTATCTACTTCAATACTATCAATTTCAGGTATACCAGTACTAAATCTTTCATCAGAATATTCAAATGTTTCTAAAGAAAGATCATATGTTTGAAGATCACCTAACTGATAGAATAAAGCGTCATGTTTAACAAATTTAACTTCAAACAATTTACCTATTGCAGTAGGTAGTGAACCTTTAATCCATGGTAAAAATATTAAATCGCCTTCTCTTGGTCTAGTAATATTAGGTTGAAATTCTTCTATTTCTTCTACAAATCTTCTTCTTGCAATAGTTACATTCATTTGATCTTGAATAGTAAGACCAAATCTTTCCATAAAGGCTCCTTGACCTTCATAACCTTCTACTGATTTAATATATAATTCTAAAGGATAAGCAATTTCAAATTTAGATAAAACAGCTTCTGAATATAATTGATCTTGTTCAACTTGATTTCTTGGAAGATAAAATGATTCTTGACCATATATAGAAATAGCTTCTATAATTAAATCTTCTATTAAACGTGATTCACCACTTGCTTCGTAGTTTTGAAAATAGGTTGATCTTCCTTGTATTGCCATAGTTCATTACCCTATCATATCACTTACTGGTAGGCTGTAAGATGATGTCATTTCGGCTTCAAGCTTATTTATCTCTGCTTCTGCCTCATTCATTATCTGGCTACCATTAAACGTAACGCCTCCGGGTAATTGTAATCCGCCAAATTTAGATAAATTTGTGCCCCATTGATATTTAATTTTCGCAGTTGCATAATTTAACAACCATCTATCTTTATAAACATCATTATAAATTTCTGGATCAACTATTTTATATACTTCAGCTATTACATATTCACCTGCTTGAAGCTTATCCCAATCCATATCGACATATAATCTATTAGTATGTCTGTTAAATCTAATAGGCTGTCTACCTACTAACAGTTCTTCTATAAATTGTATATGCTGCATATTAGTAAAATATGTAACAAGTGATTGATTAAAAGAAGTAAGATCATAAAGATCATTTAAGGCAATTTGATATCTAATATTAAAAAGATTATTAGTGGATAATGCATCTCCGATATCAAATATTCTAACAGCGCCTATTATATTATCTGGTACAGTTAAATACTTATTATCAATATCATCCTGGGTTAAAGACCATTTATAAAAATCTCTTTCAACCCCATCAAAATGATAATCCCAATAATAAGAAAATGCTTCATCAACACGATCTTCCACTTGCATGTCTTCAACATTTATTTCAATAACAGGAAAGCCTAGCTTACGTAAGCAATAATCTTTGAATTCTGTTCTACTAGTTGGCAATGCCATTTATTATCCCCAGACTACTGAACCACCACTATCATAAACTTTAAATAATCTATTAGAACTATCATATAGATCTTCTATGACAGCATTAGCTGCTATTGTTATATCGTTAAATGATACACTTGCTCCTGTAGCTACATCTTGGCCAATATGAACACCAGTTGAATTAGAAGTAACTCCAGTTCCACCTACTACTGCAAATGATCTAGAAGCAGCAATATTACCACCACCAGATAAACCATTACCAGCTGTAAGAGTTACTGATGTGTGATTAATATGTTCATTAGCTACAAACCCTGATAATGAATCATGTACAATTTGTGAGTCGTTAGTAAATACACCTGAACTGTTAGCTGTAATACCTGTATTAGCAATTACTGCTACTGCTGGTTCCCATCCTTCTCCAGCTGAACCTGTTACTGCAATACCATTACCTCCAGTAACATTATCTACATAGTTACCAGATGTATCTGTTCCTAAAGCAATATCATTTGCTTTAGTATGGAATGCATACTCTGTACCACCAGCAAGTTTATGAGTCCATCTATCAGCTGATTCATCCCAGAAGAATAGAGCATTAGCTGAATCGCCTCTTTCTACTTCTAATCCTGCGTCTACAGAAGGTACACCCGTTTGATCTTTTGCTACGGTTATAATTGCATCAGTTACTGATAAAGTAGCTGTTGAAACCGTTGTTTCTGTTCCTGAAATAGTTAAATTCCCTGATACATTTACATCGTTAAACGTTACATTATCTGTAGTTCCTACTGATTGTCCTATATGTACACCAGATGAATTGACTGAAACACCAGTACCTGGTTTAACATATGTACCAGTTGCGTTAGATGTTATACCATTATTAGCTAGTACTCTTACTGTTGTACTATTTACTGCTACACCACTTCCAGCACCTACGGATACTGCAGTTGAGTTAGCAACTATACCATTACCAGCACCAACGTTTAATGTTCTAGTAGAAGCAATTGTTCCCCCGCCAGTTAAACCTGTACCAGCTGTTACTGAAATAGTACTATGATCTATGTTTTCATTAGCAACATAACCTGAAAGATTATGAATATCAATATTACCTTCAGCAATAAATACACCTGTTGAATTAGATACTACCTGAGTATTACCTGCAGCAACTGCTAGGGTTCTAGAAGCCGCTATTGTACCGCCCCCTGAAAGACCATTACCAGCAGCAATTGTTACACTTGAGTGATCTATATTTTCGTTTGCAACATAACCAGAAAGATTGTGTATATCTATATTACCTTCTGCTATGAATACACCTGAAGAGTTAGATACAACTTGGTTATTACCTGCAGCAACTGCTAAAGTTCTATTAGCTGCAATTGTACCACCTCCAGATAATCCATTACCTGCAGAGATTGAAACACTTGAGTGATCTATATTTTCGTTTGCAACATAACCTGATAAGTTATGAATATCTAAATTACTTTCGTTTACAAATACTCCGGTTGAATTTGATACTACTTGGTTATTACCAGCTACGACATGTACACCAGTTGAATTAGATGCTAAACCTAAACCTGCTGTCACTGAAACTGCAGTTGAATTTACCCCTATACCATTACCAGCACCTACTGCAAATGATCTACTTGTAGTAATATTACCACCACCAGTTAATCCATTACCTGCTGATAGAGTAACCGAACTGTGATCTATATGCTCATTAGCAACAAAGTTTGATAAACTGTCGTGATCTATTCCTGACGCATCTGCATATACTCCAGCAGCATTAGATGTAATACCTGTACCAGCTACAACATGAACTCCTGATGAGTTTGAAGCAATACCTAGTCCTGGTGTAACAGCAAATGATCTTGAAGCAGTAATATTACCGCCTCCTGTTAAACCATTCCCAGCTGTTAATGAAACACTTGAGTGATTTATATGTTCGTTTGCTACAAAACCTGATAAACTATCGTGAACAATTTGTGAATCGTTTGTAAATATTCCTGATGAGTTAGCTGTGATACCAGTATTAGGTACTACTGAAACAGCTGTTGTATTAACAGATAAACCAGCACCTACACCTAAGTTTAAAGTAACATCACCAGTTGTACCACCACCAGTTAAACCATTGCCAGCAACAACGGACTCAATGTCTCCCGCGTCATTTGTAAAACTAAATTGTCCAGTACCACTATCATAACTTAGATCGCCTCCGGCGCTAAATAGCCCTCTAATAGTAGAATTATTAATAGAAAGAGCTGTTGAATTAACATCTAAGCCATTTCCTGCAGCTACGTGAACACCTGTAGCATTTACTACTACACCATCACCAGCATCTACTGCAAATGATCTTGATGCAGCAATTGTACCACCACCAGTTAAACCATTACCTGCTGTTAGTGTAACTCCGCTATGATCTATATTCTCGTTGGCAACATATCCTGATAAATTATGAATATCAATATTACCTTCAACTACATAAACTCCTGATGAGTTAGATGATACTTTATTATGACCCGGCTTAACATGAACTCCAGTTGAGTTAGAAGTTAAACCATTTCCTCCAGTAACAGCTACAGATGTATTATTTACTGTAACACCATTACCAGCACCAACGTTTAATGTTCTAGTTGATGTTAAATCTCCACCGCCAGTTAAACCAGTACCTGGAGAAATCTCAACTGAACTATGATCTATGTTTTCATTAGCAACGTAACCTGATAAGTTATGAATATCTAAATTACCTTCTGCTACAAATACACCAGATGAATTAGATACTACTTGTGAGTTACCTGCAGCAACTGCTAGAGTTCTATTAGCTGCTATTGTGCCACCACCAGATAAACCGTTACCTGCTGATATTGATACACTTGAATGATCTATGTTTTCATTAGCAACGTAACCTGATAAATTGTGTATATCAAGATTTCCTTCAGCAATAAATACACCTGTTGAATTAGATACTACCTGATTATTACCTGCTACTACGGCTAAGGTTCTTGATGATGCAATTGTACCACCACCTGAAAGGCCGTTACCTGATGATATTGAAACACTTGAATGATCTATGTTTTCATTAGCAACATAGCCTGATAAGTTATGAATATCTAAATTACCTTCTGCTACAAATACACCAGATGAATTAGATACTACTTGTGAGTTACCTGCTGCTACCGCAAGAGTAGGTGTACCACCCTCTGTAGATGATGAACCTGTTATTCCGTTTCCTGCTGTAATAGTAGCAACATAATTACCAGAAGTATCTGTTCCTAGAGCTATATCATCTGCTTTAGTATGGAAAGCATATTCAGTACCACCTGCTACTTTATGTGTCCATCTATCAGTAGATTCATCCCAGTATAATAATGCATTAGCTGAATCACCCCTTTCTACTTCTATACCAGCATCAACTGATGGTACACCAGTTTGACCAGAAGCAATAGTTATAATTGCGTCATTTACAACTAGGTTATTAGTATCAACAGATGTCTCTGTTCCTTGAACTGTTAGGTTACCAGATATAATTACATCACTAAATGTTACGTCTGCTGATGTACTTACATCCTGCCCTATATGAATACCTGTTGCATTAACTGTAACACCTGTTCCACCAACAGCAGTTAAAGTTCTTGTTGATGAAATATCACCGCCGCCTGTTAAACCATTTCCAGCTGTTATATTAACGCTTGTGTGATCTATATTTTCGTTAGCTGTATATCCAGATAGGTTATGAATATCTAAATTACTTTCGTTTACAAATACACCAGATGAATTAGATACTACTTGTGAGTTACCTGCTGCTACGGCTAAAGTTCTTGTTGATGAAATATCACCGCCGCCTGTTAAACCATTTCCAGCTGTTATATTAACGCTTGTGTGATCTATATTTTCGTTAGCAACGTAACCTGATAAATTGTGAATATCTAAATTACCTTCTGCTACAAATACACCAGTAGAGTTAGATACAACTTGGTTATTACCTGCTACTACGGCAAATGATCTAGAAGCAGCTATTGTACCGCCTCCTGATAGTCCGTTACCGGCTGTAAGATTAACTCCACTATGATCTATATTTTCATTAGCAACATAGCCT
>Ga0222718_10001081_pt1 | contig 27446 bp, 37 predicted proteins | sample C33_27DmetaG_FD_165045 | JGI IMG/M metagenome (GOLD analysis project Ga0222718, IMG submission 165045) | Estuarine water microbial communities from San Francisco Bay, California, United States - C33_27D | ecosystem: Environmental > Aquatic > Marine > Unclassified | place: USA: California...
CTCCTTCAAACGGCTCAAATACTTGGCCTAAATCATTCATAACATTTAATATATTAAAACTATTTCCTGCAACCTTTGATGCATTCTGTTTTGCTTTAATTAACATAGCATCATTTTGACTCATAGACGGTTGTTCTTTTTCTAAATCCATTATAGCTTTACCAAAGTTTTCTACACGTTTTGGTGTTTGTTGTTTCCAAGCAGATGCATCACCTTGACTGTTTTCATTTATTTGTTTTACTGCTTCCATATAATTTCCTTCCTTTAATGCTTTATAAGCTGATGGAAACTTTTTTGTCCATCCTGTACCTAATTGATAATTAACAGATGTTAATGCAACTTCAAAATCTTCACTATCAATACCTAAATCTTTTGCTTGTTGTGATGCTGCATTCATAGCAGTAGACACATCATTTCTAAACCAATCATCTGTAGTTTGTTGTGTAAGTTTAATTACATCACCTTTTTTGTCAACTGCTACTTTTCTTTTCATACCATTAATCATTTTTTCTTCATACCTATCTATTTTATACGAAGGTAATTCATCGTTAGTAAGCAAATGTCCAATACCACCAGTAGGTTTATCTAATGTATCTAAATAAATAACATCCATAAAACCTTCTTCTACTTTAAGTTCTTCTTGTATTTTTGTTAATTTATCTTGTGCCATAACTTATCCTGTTGTTAGTTTGTTTATTGCTTCATTTGCTATTTCATCTTGTTTGGGTTTGACATCACTCATGTCTCCACCTGTAAAAAATCTTGTTACACCTGCTGCTGTTTGAGTTGCTTTAATAGCCTCTAAATCATAATCTACCCCAGGTATATCCTTCAAATTAACATTAGAATAATTATATCCTGTTGATTCTGCAAATACTGGATTTAGCATCGAACCATTAGTCATAGTTGTATCAAGAGTATTATCTAAATACATCTTACTTGCAACGTCTATTAAATCTATATTAACTTCATCTACTGGTAATACAAATTCTCCTGCCATATCTTCTGGTTCAGAAGGAACAGAATATTCAGGTTTAACTGGTTGTTCTCTAGTATCCATATCGCCTAACATTGTAGGCTCTTCTTTATCAAATTCGTATTGTGGTTTTACTGGTGCAACTAACGATTCTTTAGGAGCAAAAAGACTAATAGTATCCACATTAGAACTTAATCTTGGATTAATATTTAAAGTATCATTTTTTCCTTTAGCCAAAGCTCTTTGCTCTGGTGTTAAATCTTTTAATTCAACATTTTTACCATAAATTCTTTCCCCTATTTTACCACGTAAACTATCAGAATCAAATTTTCCTTTTAAATAATCTGTTCTAAAATCTTTTACAGCACCTTCTAAAGCATACATAGCTTCTTGTCCTGTTTGATATCCTAATATACCTGCGGTAACATCATCAATGACACTACCTTCATCTTTTTTCTTTCTATAAATTTGGCTTAGCTCTCCACGAACTTGTGCCATAATTAAATCTGCTCTACTTGCCATTGTTCCTCCTTATGGTTGTACTACTTGCCATATAAATCCTGCATAAACATCCTGTGTTGCAGTTCCACCTGTTGTTGTTTCTCTAAAAGTAAATTTTGTTCGTGATGCATAATAAGTATCTGTAGATGCTCTATAACTTAATGAACCTCTAAATTGTAAATATAAAGTACCACTAGATGGTGTTAATGTAGTTTGTTGAGCATATTCACTAACTGTTATCCAAGTACCACCGCTTGTAATTTTATCAGTAGCACTACTAGCAACACGTATTTTACAATCTTTATAATTATTAGATAGTGGAAATTTTTGAACATATATACTACCCTCTCCATTTGTAACTGTCATTGTAATTACATCAGAATAATATGTACCTCCTGTACTTTTTACTTCTGAAACATTGCTATCATTTACAGATATTGTTGGTGCTGAAGTTCCAGTAGTAGTTAAAGAAGCATCGCTATATTCAAAGTCTGCACTTGTACCTTGACCGTTAGCAACCACCTTTACATCGTATCGTGTTAGTTGTGCTAGTCCCGTTAATTGACAATCTGTTGTCACTGCTGTATTAGATGTATTTCCACTTGCACTAGGTGTAAACGTAGTACCAGCATCATAATTAGAAGTTCCATTTACTTTCTTGTATACTGTAAAATTAGATGTTGTTACAGTATCTGCAGTAATACGTATTGTTAACGATGTATTTTGTGCACTTCCTTGCAATGCTACACTAGTTATATTTGCAGGTTTAGCATCTCTTAAATAGTCTATATTTCCACTACTATCTGTTTTAAATATATAAAATGTTGGTGCTACCCCTTTTAAACCCAGTCTAGAGTAACTACTAGATTGAGTATACAAACTGCTATACCCAGTATCCGTGTATAATTTTTTACCAGTAGATAAACTAGTTGATGAAAAATTACCATATAAAGATGTAGATGTTTGAGATAATACATCATATGCTACATTTCCTCCTGTATCATCTAAACTTGTAGGGGTATTCGTAGCAGTAGCACAAGCTACCAAATTTCCATTACTCCATAACCCAGTAAAAATATATCCATTACTAATACCGTAAGTACCGCTATCTTCAGTATATTGTATACGTTGACTATAAAAAGGAACAGGTCCATAATTTGTAGATTCCGCAGTACCTTCAAGAATACTATCTGGTTGCATTGCATCACTTCCATAAAAAGCACTTATTTCATATTGATATTCATATTGAAATACAGTACCAGAATTTTCAACACTATCGTCAACAAAATCTTGGTCATTTGAAGTAGAATATATGGTGTTTTCATTTCCAGTAATAGATATAAAATCACCACTACTATTAAGTATGTGAGTATATTCAGAAGGCATAACACCTAATGTACTTCTTTTTCTTTTAATCTGTATGTTAACAACACCACTTGCAGTAAAGCTAGTATCTGTAGAAGTGTAGTCCCAATTCAATGTAATTATTGGACCTGCAGACTCTTGTGTATATATTGCTGTTAAATTTATAACATGATTATACGTTGTAGTACCAGTTCCAGAACCAGATGTTGAAGTAGTTGTAGCAGCTGTAGTAGTTCCAGTTACTCCAATTTCTTGTTTTTCCCATCTTTTTTTATTTTTAATTACCTGGTATAATTTATTACCAAGTTTTACAAATTTAGAATCACCATCTTTACCTTCATTATTTTTAGGCATCATTTTAGCTACAAATGCGTGAGGTACATAAGATTGTAATGTAGATACTTTTTGTAAAAATCTTTTATTTTTATCTGTCATCTAAGTACCTTTTCTCTGTAAATAAACTGAATATCGTCAATAGAAAAATTAGAATCTATTGTTACTGGCGTGCCGCTATTACCACTTGTAACTAATTGTAACGTATATCCATATACTTTTTCTGACGCACTGCTTTTTAAATTAGAACTTGATATAGTAAATTTCTTTACCTTTCTGTCACCACTTGTATTATCTAACGAACCTATAGTTACAGCATCACCGTTATTACTACCATTAGTACTTGGTATTATTTGTACTGATATATTTGTTCCGTTAGTATAAGTTATTTGAATAGCATTTAAATTTTTAGGAACATCAGGACTACCAAAATCAAACTCTTTTGTTTTCATCAGTACTTGTCCACCGCCATTGTAATCTTTACTGGAAGTGTTGCTATTCCATTTTAATAATTGACTTGCTTCTAAAGAAAATAAATCTCCATTGTTGTCATTTATAAAATTAGTAGTATCATTTGCAGGAAATACCTCATATCCACTAGAAGTATATCCTGAATTTGTTTCTGTAGTAAATGAACCAGACTTTAAATCAAATACGTATATTTTTCCATTATCATAATTAGTTGGGTCGTATTTATCAAATATAATTAATTGTTTTTTAAATGGTACAAATCCAATTTTCATACTATCCCTATAGTCGGTTTTCCAATTAATTAAATTTTGTCCAGTATCTTTATCTTGAACTAAATCAACTAAACTATTACCGTCATATAAAAATATTCCATGTTTATTAAACCAAGCTACAAACCCTTCAGCTTTAACTAAATGCGATTGATTTAAACATCCACGATAATCGTAGGTTCCTTCTAAAAACTCTATATCTCTAGAAACATTTATAATATATAATGTGTTTTGTTTAAATTGCAGCAATCTACCACCTAAATTTTTTAGCAAGGTAATATCTTCTCCGTCATTAATTTCAACATCTATAAAATCATCTTCTTCAAAAAAATCAAAACTATTTACATTAGATTTTAATACTCTGTCATTTTTAGTAACTAAAGTACCTTCTTGATTATAGTATCTCACATTACCTATATATGCTTTTCTATTTAATATAGTAGATGTTTTCCATCCAGTTCCATCTCTACCCACAACAGTATGGGTATTGCTTAACAAAGGTTCTTCTGTACTAAGTTTTGTAAGTATTTGACCTTGTAAATATGTAGGAGTAGAAGCAGATGGAGGATATACGTAATAGTATTTATTAGTTGCTCCAGTTATTTCTTCAAAAGAACTATATCCGCTAACTCCACTTAATCTAACACCTTTTTCATAATTAACTTCTGCTAATAAATACCTGCTGTCTACTTCACCGAATGCTTCATTATTTACCTCTTTATAACTGTCAATCAAACCCCAATATACTTTAAATCCAGTTACCCTATCTTTACCTGGCTCTCTTCCAATAAAAGAAAGATATAATATATGATTTAAATTTTCTGTCATACCATTAGGTTGTTTTATAATTCCTAAAAATGTAGGTCCACTTTCTTGTACTCCATCATATATTAACGTACCCCATAATCCATATCTTTTATCAGCAGCACCATAAACTACAATATCACTTCTATCTGCTTGGTCAGTACTTGGTGCTCCATCAAAATATGCAATACAACCCATAGTTCCTGTGCTTGATGCAGTATCACCAAGTCTAGTATTAATATTAGCAGGAGATAAAGCTACATAACCATTGTTTGCCGTACCTGAAGTATTTTGATAATATGGTAAACCTGAAAACATATGTACTTCAGAGTTAGCTGCTTGTCTTGGTCCGCTTCCACTAGGCAATAACATTTTGTTATCATATATACCAGTACCATCTGTATTTGTTTGAACAGGTGCAACATTCATACTATTAACACCCATTTTACCAGACTGAGGATTTTCATTTTGAGAACCAGATGTACCAAAATTTCTAGTATATTCAATACGGCTAACTATTTTAGGTGTATTATTAGGATACTCTCTGCAAACTCTTAAATTACCATCTGCTATAAACATATCAATATTACCAGTACCTGCCGTAGCAACTGTCACAGAGGCTGTAGATGGCTCTACTATGGTATTATTATCACTTAAATCTATAAACTTTACAACTCTATTAGTCTTATCGTGATATGCAATATACTCCTTAGAAGCTTCAGAAGCATCAGTAATATCGTAATCTGTATTAAAATGTAATAATCCATTACCATTATTAACAGATGCAGGTAGTGTATTTGGATTTTCAGTAACAGATTCATCTACTATTTTACCTAGTGTAACTAACTTTCCAAATATTTCATTATCTAAACCTTCTAATACATGAAATTGATTAGGTTTTAAATCTCTTATAGATGCTGTACTATTTAGCCCACCACTAAAATTATTTACGTTTATACTTCTTTTTGGCATTTTTTTTTCTCTTTTTCTTTTTGTTGTATAGTCTTCTGCTATTATTAGTAGAAACGCCTTTAGACTTTCCCCCGATAGAGTTACTTGTTACCGTCAATTAACTCACCCCATAGAGTTGTTTTACCATCTGTTATTTCTACTACTTCTACTTTAAATTCACCATTGTCAAACCAATCTACAATAGCAAATGCGTGACCCCAGTTATGTAATCTACCCTTTAACCACTTGTTATTCTCGTGTGACATATCTTTCAAACATCCCATAGACCAAGCACCAATGTTTCCATCAAACTTTGTCATAGTATGTCGTTGTATGTCGTGGGTATGTCCATACATAACATTCTCACCATACGACTCTAAATGTTTTTTAGCATGATACGTTGTCGCATACGCACCATGAAAGAATACTAACTTACCTACTTGGATTGGTAAGTTGTATTCTGTGTATTTGTATCCTCTCTCTTTGATTTTACACGCTTTAAAAAATGTATAATCACTAAGATAGGGATACTTGTTAGCGAAATTATCCAACCAGAGGTCGTGATTACCTTGGAGGAGATACTTTTCTTTACATTTAACTTTCTTAAGTACTTCATCCCATTCATCTAATCCTTCATTCACTAACCTTATATCTTCATCTACTAAAGGTAATTGAAACTCTAATGGTGGTAACTTTTTATCTTTGTACTTCCAAGCAGAACAAGATTCCCATTCTCCAACATCTCCCAGGTTTACAAACACCTTAGGTTTAACTTTGAGTATTGCTTTCTTAACACATTCTACTGCAGCTCTATCCTCTAATGGATAATGCTGGTCAGGTATTACGATACCACGTTTTTTAAGTTTCAATGAAACCTCCTATTATTTAAGTGCTTTTTTAATTTCTGCAAACAGCTTGTCATCTAATTTATTTGAAGACTTAGAAACTAAGTGTTCTCCTAAATGTAATACGATAGCTTTCAATACTTTTTCAGTACCTAGTTTTGCAAGTAACTTTCCTAAAATTGGTCCCATTATTTTACCTCACAATCTTTGTTGCAAGCTTCTAGGCCTTTCATATATCCCTGATGCTCGATTATCATTTGTTTAACTTCTCCCAATCTACCTTGGGCCTCTTGTATTTCCTGTACAAGTGTATTATGCTGTTCAACCATTGTTTCCATTTTAGTCTCAGCTTCTTGTCTTAGGTCTACGTTTTTTTCTTTTGCCATTGTTAGTGGTCTCCTATTATGTTATTATCTATAAGCTTTTGTTTTTTTAGCTACTTTTTTAGGTTGCTTAGAATGTTGCTTTCCCTTTTTAGTATCTTTTCTTTTTTTACGTGTAGTAGCTGCGTACTCTTTATCACTTAATGCTTTAATTGCAGCATCAGGTAAATAACGTTCACCAGTTTCTGATGACTTTTTACCAGACTTTGTTCCCCACTTTTGCTTAGTCCACTTTTTTAAACTCTGTTGTGACTTAGCTAATGCCATTACTTATAACCTCCACCTGCTGCTTTATATCGCTTAGCAAGCATCTGTGCTTTACGAGCAGACCATTGTCCAGGCCTTCCCCCTTTACTACCAGCTTTAATCACTTGAAACAATCGTTTACGCATTGATGGCTTAGTGTAGTTACCAGCTTGATTTACTTTTGATTTAGCTTTCTTTGGCATTAAATACTCGATTTATTTTTATCTCTTTTACCTTTTAAAATAGCTTCTTTTAATTGTTTTGGAAGCTTACGTTGTTTTGGTGTTAACTTCTTATCAATAGGTCCATCATTCATATTGTCAGTACTATTCTGTCCCTTACCTCTTTCTGTTTGTGCATAATTGTCAGTACTATTCTTTCTCTTTGGTGGTCTACCGACTTGACTACCGTATGTTCCTTTTCCCATTGGCATTGTATTATCCTCCTACCATTTAACTTTATTTGCCCAATATGCTGCAGACATTTTGCCTTTAGCTATATTCTTAGCGTGTCTTGCTTTAAAACTTCTTCTACGTGCTTTACCAGCTGCGGTTTTAGGAGCTTTACCAGCACCACTAACGCCTTGTTGACCAAAACGTATAGTCTTTACCTTGTCTCCAACTTTTGCAACCACTACGTGCGATTTTTTAGGATGACTAGGTGTACGTTTAGGTTTGTTGTAACCCGATACACCAGCTCTAGTAAGTCTTGAATCTTTTTCTCTAGCCATTATCCTTGTCCTCTACTTTTCTTTTTATAGTATTTACTACTAATTTTACTTCCATATTTAGTATTATTCGACATTCCTTGACGAGTTTTCTTCTTTCCATTTGTTTGTCTTTTCTGTGTTGGTCCGAATACTTTACGCATGATGTCAAATATAATACCTATTTTATTTCTTTCCTAATACTTTCTATACTACTATCCAAAAATACTAATTGCAAGTATAACCAAAAAGTAGACAACCCAAATGCCCACATATACGTACTTATCCATTTTATCCACTTTTACAATAAGCCTAATACCATTGCTATAAACATACCAACAGCAGTAATACGTGCAATGTTTTTTTCATTAGTACGTACTCTACCATTTTGCTCTTTAAGTAATTCTTTAATCTCTTTAATATCGTGATAAATATCAATTACTTGAGCTTCTATAACAGCAACTCTTTCAGCCATTTGTTCTCTGTATTCACTTACTTTCATAATTTTTCTTACGTAAATTCTCCACCGATAGTATGACTTACATTAAATGGAGCGTTTCCTATATTATCTAATATTAAGTCACTTGCTAATATTTGAGTAGAAGACAATGGATTGTTTGTTCCTCCAACCTTATCTACTGTATCCAAAGGTCCGCCATCTGCTCCAAATGTATTTGTTATTCCATTGTATGCACTCCCAGTACACAAACTAGCTAAACTTATATCAGTAGTTTCATTGCAGTCGCTTCCAGCAACCAAATCAGTTCCTACTCCTACGTTAGTGCTTGATATTCTGGGAGTTGCCATTACTCAGCGTCTCTTATTGCTATATAGTCTGCTAATTCTGCTTCACACTCAGTAAGTTGTGATTGTAGATTAGCTTTATGTGCTTCACATTGTGATATAGCTTCATCTACTGATTTAACATCAGTCCAGTCTACCACTTCTACATCTTTACCAGATGCATCTTGCATAGTTCTTGTATGCTTGATTTCTACCATTTTAGGTGAATCAACTTGTACTTGTTCTTGTACTTTTTCTGCGATTACTTTAGCCATTTTTTAATTCCTCTATTTGTTTCTGTTGTTCTTTTATTGCCTCTACTAAATAAGGTATCATTTCCTCATATCGTAAAATCTTGTATTCTTTATCATCATCTGCTTTTAATGGTAGTTTTTTCTCATCAACCAAATGTGGTAAAATCTTTTCTACTTCTTGTGCTTTAAATCCTGCACTTAATCTATCTCCACCCTTTTTCCAGTTAAATGTATGTCCTTCTAATTTGCTTACTACATCTAATCCATTCTCTATTTTTTCAAAGTTTTCTTTTAGTCTTATATCAGATGGTGTAGTAGAGAATGCAATAACATCTTGGTCAAAGTGTGCATCTTGGCTATTGTCTATTCTCATTGCTTCTGTAGCATTAGTAGTAAATGCCATATAATTATTTGAGTGGTCATAATTAATCATACCAACATCTTGGTCGTTAATATCTCCAAATTCTATTTTACAACCATTAGCAGCAGGACTAAGAAGTGTTAAACGAACAGTAGTGTTGTTCTCTACTAATAATTGTGAATTACTTGCAGTAAATGTTCCAGCAGAAGCATTTTTAATGTGTAGCTTAGCTTCAGGACTGGTTTCTCCTATACCGACATTAGCAGTATCTTTAATAACAAAAGCATTAGCATTAACACTACCACCAGATGAATTATATACTTGAATACGAAATGTTCCACCCTCGTTTTGCATTTGATATGCACCATAACTTCCATTGTGAATAGCACCTGTGCTTATATTTCTATTAAATCCTAAAATACCTGTAATAGAAGAGCCTCCACCTATTTCAAAATATCCACCAGCAGTTACAAGTTTTGAATAAGTTAAATCAAGTTTTAAAATATCATTAGTTGAGCTTGGACTATTGGTTTTACCAATAAATAAACCATTGGCATTATTTGCTATATAAGCACCTGTATCAACATCATCAAACAATAATGCAGGATAAGTACCACCATCTTCAATTTTTATATTACCATCTACTTGTAATTTTTCTGTAGGTGATGTAACTCCTATACCGACATTGCCATCGTGTGTAATTCTCATTTTTTCTGTTGGCACTGCATCGCTTGTTGCTGCTCTTGTAGAAAATGCTAAATTACCTCTATAATCTGCTACACCATATTCTTCTGCTGTAATTCTTACTGATGGATATGTGCTATTGAAGTGATTCATACCAATATGAACTTTACCTTGAACACTACCACTACCACCTGCTACTTGTCTTATCATTAAAGCATCTGCATCATTAGTAGTTTCCTCAATGTGAAGTTTACTTAAAGGTGATGAAGTTCCTATACCGACATTACCTGAACCTCTAATTCTCATAGCTTCTGCTGTTGTTCCACCAGTACTTGTTGTAAGTATAGCTAATGCACCTTCAGAATCATTGTGAGAGTTAGCATAATGTCTTAATAATACTTGTCCTGAAGCACCTGCTACATTTGTATTATCAAATAAAAGTGATTGATGTTCAGATAAACTACCACCACCGACAAGATGTGTTGGTGCTCCTATAATCATATTAGTAGTATCATTACTACCAGTAACATCTAACTTAGCACCAGGTAAGTTAGTTCCTATACCGACATTTTGAGAACTATCTATTCTCATAGCTTCAGCATTACCTGAATACCATACGTGTCCACTTGTATTTGCAGAAGCACCATAAAGCATAAATCCACCTGCAAAAGAATCTATTGGTCCAACATAAAAATTATTAATTGAATTTATACCCATACCTCTAAAACTTGTGCCTGAAGCATCTTTAAAGTATAAGTAAGTAGAATTATTTTTTAATCCTATATCCCCTGCAACATCTAATTTTAGACCTGGTGAGTCAGTTCCTATACCGACATTACCTGTATTTTTTATATAAATTCTTTCTACATTGTTAGTTATAATTGAGTGGTCGTGATTTGACAAAGTACCTGCTTTAGAATAGGTAAGTGTATGGTCAATACCTGCGATATATTGTTTTGTTCCATCGCTTGCTGAAAAGAAAGAATATGCAGAAGCACCATTTGCAATACCTACCCCTGCTAAAGCTGCGACTGATTGTGTTCCTGAGCCAATATGTAAATTTGTTTCAGGTGAGTTAGTTCCTATACCGACATTATTAGGTGGAGATAATAATAAATCTGTTGTGCTACCATCTAATGTTATGTAAGTAGCAAGTCCACCACTTCCATTATCACATTGGAAAATTATATCTTGGTCATCAACTGTCTGTCTTATAAACATAGAACCAAGATAATTGTCTATAAATGTGTTTGAATTATTAGAAACCAATCTCAAATCATTATCATTACCTATTCTTAATTCTTTATTATCTGCGAACTGCATATGTTGTGCAATCTTAATATCAGTAGCACTACCATCTAATGTTAGGTAAGGAGTTAATCCACCTGAGCCATCGTCAGTTCGGAAGATAATATCTTTGTCATTATCATTATTTGTTATATATAAGTCACCAGTATTATTAGTAAGCTGACTATTAATTCCATCGTGGTTCATTGTAAAATCAATACTTGTTCCTGCACCTAAAAATTGACTATCTGGAACATAAGCATACGATACATCACTACTTTCTAAAACTCTTAAAGCATTTTGTCCACCAACATATAAGTCTACTAAATCTGCAGATGTTTCTGTTATATAAGTATCAGCACCACCATCAAAGTAAAGTTTCTTGGTAGCTGGAAGAATTGTATCTTGATGTAAAACATTTTTTAATAAATCACCTCTTAAGGTTATGTAAGCAGTTGTTCCACCACTTCCATCATCTGACAATAACACTATATTTTTGTCATCAGCATTATTATAAATTTGCAAATCACCTTTTGTGTTATTAATAACAGCATTGGTATCATCGTGATAAAATTCAAAATCATTATCAGTTCCAAATCTAACTTTTTTACTATCAGGTAAATCTAAATTTGTTCCATCAAAAGTAAGATTAGCTTCAGTAGAAACAGTACCATCACCATCATCAGTAATCAGTCTGTTTGCACCTCCACCAAAACCTACTTCAGTTAAATCAATGTCTAAGTTTACTGTACCAGAAGTACCACCACCAGATAAACCAGTTCCTGCAGTTACGCCCTCAACATCTCCAGTATTAGTAGTAAATCCAGAGTCATTATTAAATTTACTTAATCCAATAGATGATAATGCGGTTGATACAGATTGATTGCTAGAATTACCTAAAAATATTTTATCTTGATTTAAATTAGGAGTTGCTGCACTTCTACCTGCACCATCTACTTTAATTGCACCAGTAGACGCATGGCTACGAACTACAAATGCAATATTTTGAATTTTAGAAGATTCTCCAGTTGGTGGACTTTGAGTAAAAGTTCCAGCTGTAGTATTTACATATAAAATATTTCCTTGGGAAAAAGCTGAAGTATCAAAATTTTCCAATGCACCAGAAGTAATAATACTTACAGAATTATTTAAAGAAGCATCAGTAGAAGCTACACCATATGCTGGCATTTTACTAGAATCATCTGCATCTGCTTTTGATACAACAGGTGTATTTCCTGATAATCCAGAAATATAAACTACATCACCTTTACTTAAATCTTCTCCAGCTTGTCCTGTAAAAGTAATTGCATTAGATTCATCTGCACTACCAGAAGAACTACCACCAGAACCTGTTAACTGAATTATAGTACCTGAATCATTGATATATAATTTATTATTAGCTCTATCAAAAGCCATTTCTCTATCTACAATATCAGATGTTGTAGGTAAACCACTCCCTGCTTTTATTTTTATAATGTTAGACATTTAAGACTCCTAATAAGTTCCGCCATCAAAAGTAGTATTTGTAAATCCTCCAGATGCTGTAATTGCTCCAGTAAATGTAGATGTACTTGATACTGCCAAAGTTCCTGTTACGCTTGTGTTAGTACTTAAAACCCATTTAGTTCCTGTATCTGAGTAAGAAATACTTTCTACTGGAGAAGTATCGCTTCCAATATAGATACCAGATGTATCTGCAGCAGCTGAGGTTGTAACTCCGTCTGCAATAACAACTTTTTTATCTTCTACAATTAAATTAGAAGTGTTTAATGTTGTTGTATCTCCTTGAACTACTAGATTACCAGATATAGTAATATCACCTGGTAATGTTAAATCATGAGCTAATTTATCAGCTGTAACTTGGTCGTCTGCAATATCTGTTGTAACAATAACACCAGTTCCAATAGAAGCTGTACCGCCTGCTGCAATGTTAATATCTCCAGAAACATTTGCAAAAATTGAGTCTTCTAAATTACTAAATGTAATTTTTTGTGAACCGCTATCTGTAGCATCAACCATTGGAATAAAATCTTCTTGTGCAATAGTTGTTTCAGCTCCAAGTTCATTTAAATCTAAAGATAGACTATGTGCTATTCCTTCACCTGAAGTTGCACCAGAACTATCAATACCAGTACCTCCAGTTAAAGTAGCTACATAACTACCAGTTGTTTGAGTTCCAAGAGTTACTGCATTATCTGCTATTTTACCTGTAGTAATTGCATCATCTTGTATCTCTGCAGTTGCAATACCTAAATCTTTAATTACTACTAATCCATTTCCATCTACAGAAAAATTATCAGTAGTAAATTTTGCTAGTCCAGCTGTTGATGAACTTGCAATAGGTATATCATTAATTACAACATTATTTAATGATGTAACTACAACAGTTCCTCCTGCGTCTGTTTGTTTACCAATATATAAAACCTCAGAAGCATTATCCCAAGCTATTTCACCATAAGCTAAAGAAGAAGGAGCTCCCGTCGTATTCCATACACCTCTTTTTATTTTTAACGTATTTGCCATTTTTTATCTCCCTTTAAAATCCACCGCAATCTATTTCAGTATCATCTATCCATTTTTCAGTAGATGAATCATATTTTAAAAATGCACTATTTTGCGGTGATGTAATATTGGTATCTTGTAATTGTACTAATGTTCCTTCATCAAGATTGTCAATATTTGCAATTACCACATCTGTAGTACCATTATCAAATTTTAAGTTATTGTTATCTATAAATACTAATTTAGTATATATATCTTTAATTCTATTTGGTTTTGTTAAACTTCCACCCATTATGCATTAATCCCCTTATCGTCATAAGTCTCATTATTCAGACTTGGTTTATCTGTATATATCGTATTCTTTAATGTTGGTTTATCTGTATACACAACATTATCTAAAGAAGGTTTATCTGTAAATACTAGTTCAATATTGTCATTAAATGAATCATTTAAATCATCAAAGTATCCATTTACATTATCAAATAGTTGCAAACCAAATGTTCCATTTTTCCAATTATTAGCCATTAATAACTCGATTGCCTTACTTGTCTCATTCCAGATATACGCCCTCTATTAGCATACATCTTACCTTCTTTAATTCCTTTTTCAAATTTTCTTTCAAAGTATGGAGCCATCTGAATCATCTCTGGTTTAAACTCGTATCCTTTTTGTATAGCTCTATCTACTAAGTATTGATGAAACTGCTCTGGCAATTCACTGGTTTCATCCATTGCACTAGCTGCTTTATCTAATGTATTAAAATGGTCAGCTTTTTTATAATAAAACAATGTTATTGTTTGTGCACTATCTAAGCTAGCAAATCTATTTACTTCACTAGCTAGTGGGTCATACAATGCTAACCCTATTGAATCTCTTTCAATCCAATATACATTTTCTTTTACTGAGCGATTATATACTCTTGAATAATTATTAGACATTATCTAAATCCCTATATTTAGGTCTACCTTGTAGACGTTTAATTGTTTTAGCATTACCTGCATCATCTGTTAAGTCCACTGACTTTACTTCCAATATACTATCTTTTAATCCATAATAACGTTGGTTTGCTACTGTAGTAAATTGTGTAGCTTCTTCTAATACCAAAGTTCTAGCACTAAATTCATCTTGTGCTTCATTTAACATCAAAACAATTTCATTAGTACTTAATTCTGGATGATGTTTTTTAACTTGCTCTATCATCTGCTGCAACTTCATTTGGCACTCCTATTGGTATATATGGTTGTAAAAATGTTACTAAATCTTGTGATACTATCTGGTATTGTTGTGCTAACCAGTTATAATCCTGTACCACTTCTTGGAATGATAACTGGTATTCTTGTACTGCTTCGTTTACTTCAGCTTGATATTTATTTAAATCAGCAGAATATTTAGCTAAGTTATCTTGATTATCTGCTACAATAGCTTGCATTGCGTTAATAGCATTCTGTATTAAACGTTGTGATTTTTCTGCTTGATTCTGTACAGAAACATTTGTTGCAAGTTGTGCAGTCTCTCTAGCTGCTGCTAAATCATTTTGTGCATCTGCAATATTAGCTTGTAAATCTCTTTGTGCTTTATCTAGCTCTGCTTGTATATTTGCCTGATATGCGGTATTAGCTTCATTAAATTCATTTAATTGGTTTTGTATATCTGTTTGAAATTCAGATAGTTGCTGTTGAGCTTTATTTAATGCTATAGAAGCCATTTCTACATCTTCTGAAGTAAGCAATGCATCAACACCAATGGTAGCTGTAGTATAATCTACAGAAGAAGATATAGTTCCATCATATGTAGGTGCAGTACCTAAATCTATTTTGTCTGTAGCAGATACAGTTTCAGAGTTTGTTACTGTACTAGCACCTGCTCCACCACCAACATCTGCATTTCCTGGCCCACTATAAGTAACTGCAGTTAATAAATCAGCACCAGTGGGTGCATCTATGGTATCTAACGAAGTAATTAAATTAGTTAAAGTAGTATTACGTACATTTAAAAACTTTCTTAATACTTGTTGAGAAGCATACAATACAACTCCTCTATTTAATTCTGCAGGAAAGTTGTCTATAGAACTATCACTAACTGCTACAGATGTATCTGGTGTTATATGAACTACACTTGCAGTTTCACTAGCAGTAGGTGTTGGGAATATATTCAATGTGCTATCTAATACATAATACTTGGGGTCAAACTTGCTAGTATAGTAAATACTATTTACGTCATCTAAGTTATGTCTTTCACTTGAATTAATCTCCACACACTCTCTACTTCTGCTACCATCGTATCTAGTAACACTGCTTATTCTTAATACATTTGCTGTAGAAAGTGTAGTAGGACTATCATCTAAAGTTGTGCTTTGAGTTAACTTAGCTTCTATATCTATATTATTCATTACATACTTAGTAATAAACTTTACACCCTCTACTAAGTAACTATCAGCTTCTGTAGTGTAAGAACTAATACTTCCAGTTATTGCTTCTATATCTGTTTGAAAACTCATTTACTTTCTCCTAAGCATCAACTATAACAGTTCGACCATTACGTTTTATTTTTTTAAGTTGACCTTTTTCTATCATTGTTGGGTTTATTTTAGGTTTGGGACCTAAAGTTCCTCTAGTACCTGCTTCAGGTCTTGTTGTTAAATTGTTTGGTATCCTATCTCCACCACTTACACGATTTGGATTATATATACTAGGACCACTTCCACGAGGTCTTTGTTTTGTAATAGCTTTATCTATTGGACCTTGTGTTAAATTATTTGTACTATTTCTTCTTTGTTTAATTTTTTTAATAGCTTTTTTACCAACCTTTTTAGCTACTTTCAAACCTGCTCTTATTAATAATGGATTTGCCATTGTCTTCCCCTTTTATTTTAAAATTCTTTGGGGGAGTATATTGCAACTCCCCCGTATTCAACTATTAGCTAAATTTCAAAATAGCGTGTGTTTCAGGTAGTTGAATTTCAAGACCTGCTTCTGTAAGAATCATGTCTCTTCTGCCGTCAACATCGTTGTTTTGAATGTTAGTTAATATCTGAGTATCTCTTGACTCACCATTACCAGCTAGTGGTCTGTAAGCTACGTTGTTTAAATCAACAACGATAGCGTGGTTTGCCCAAGGACCTCTTAATAGTGGTTCCATAACAAAGTTAAGAGTACCATATAGGGTATCTACTTGTGTTACGTTAACACCATTAAACAGTGATTGTCCTTTATCTATAGATACACCATAGTTTGATGAAGTTGGTACGCCAGCTGCTGCCGCTCCTACTCCTGCACTCATAGTATTTCCTAAGAAAGAACTACCACCTAATTTGTTAAGCCAGTTCATGATTGAACGTGAAGCAAGTACCATTTTACTGCCACCTGCACCAGATTCTGCATCAAAAATATCTGACATAGCATCTACAAAGTCATCATATCCTGATGAAGCATAAGTAAATGTTTTTACTCTACCGTAAATTTCGGTGTATGGTAAGATACCCCAAGTTTTACGTGCAGCGTCTGTTGAACTTTCATCAGTTACACCATAACCGAATAGTAAAGCATTCTCAATGTCCATCTTATGTTCCATAAGTTTTTCTTGATATACTCTCATGTATTCGTTAGCGTCACCTCTGTAGCGTGTAGCTAAAGAAGTACCAGAAAATAGAGGTACAACAGTTTTGAAGATTTGAGCATATCCTTCTCTTGAGAAGAATTCATCTCTCCAACCACCTGCTGGTGCTGTATCGCCTTCTAAGTATGCTGAACCAATTACTTGTCCATCAGCATTATCTGCAAATACTAAAGTATCAGCGTTTGCATAAGTTGATATTTCACCATTTTCAACACCTGTTTTCACAGCTTTTACATATGCTGCATCAATAGATGTATCTGTTGAGTTTTGTGTTACACCTGTAATTCTGTAATAAGCAATTACTGGTGATGCTGTACTTGATAAAGTAGCTGTTGCTTCCATAGCAATCATTTGTCCTACTTGTAAAAATTCAGCTTTGTATTCTCCGCCACTTACTTTTCTTCCATAAATATCGTAATCAACATCAACTTCAAATGAGCTCAGATTAAACTCTGAAGCTATCCATGAAGCATCTGCAGTTAAAGTATCTTCTGCTTTAACAAAGAAGTTTCTTCTTTGCCATTGATGTCTTTTTTCTAAGAATTTAAATACAGGGTCATCTGTAGGTTTCTTAGCTACTTTTGATAAATATGCGAAGAAAGGTGAAGCAGCTGGGTTTAATTCAGCGACTCTCTCGCCGAAGTTAAATATTCTTCTGCTATCATTGATAGAAACACCTTGAGGTGTAACACCAATGCTAGGTGAGAATATTCCGTTTGCGTCTTGTGCCATTTTGCCTTCTCCTTAATTAAAATGGATTACGCTTATTGAAATTTCCAATCATCGCATCCATCATTTTATCTTCTATGTTTTTAGTTGGCGACTGGTCACTAGCTCCTGGCTGGACTCCGATAGGTTTTGGTATACTTAGCTTTTCATTACGTTGATTCATCACTGCCACTTTCTGTTGAGCTTCTGGGGTTATCTGTGTAACCTGTTGTGAACCACTGTTCATTTTCAACTGGTGAAGTTGCACCAAATTATCTAACGATAATGAATCTGGTGATGACATTTGTGCAACAAAATCACTAGCTTGCTGAGGAGTATAGTTATACTTAGACTGTAAGTCTGTCATAACTTTCTGGTCTCTTGCAATAGCTTGTTGCTCTTGTTGTGCTTTAGTCATCGTTTGCATAACTCTTTCATTTGAAGTTGCTACATACTCTGACATAGCTTCCAAATAAGATTCTTGCTTAGCTAAATACCTCGCTGATGCACTATCAGGGTCAGTTAAAGCTTCAGAACGGTCGAAGTCAGCAGGCTTTGATGGTTTAACAGGTTTCTCTAACACTGTTTCCTTCTCTACTGGTGCTGCTTGTGTAGGTTGACTCACTTTGGTCATAACTTCGGCCATCTGTGATTTCAATAAATCTACTTCTGCTGCACGTTTATCTGCTTGACTTTGCCAGTATTGAAACTGGTCAGGGTCGTTCTTTGGTTCCATAGCAGTCTGAGTCTCAGCAGGTTCACTATTAACTACTTCTTGGCTTACAGGAGCAACCTGTTCTTGTGCTTGTCCAAATATTTCGTTAAAAATGTCTTCTGAAGCAGCTGTCGGTTCAGTCGTAACACCTTCTACTGCTTGCTCATCTACTCTGTCCATTGTATTTTCTTCCATTTTATCTCCTTGTTAACTCTCTTCTTCAGTCATTGGTTCAAAAACACTAACGTCTTCTATATCCTCTTGACTAATTTCCGAGTTCATCAACTGTTGTTTTGCATCGTTCAACCTTGCTTTATAAAGCGTAGTTGCCATATCAGCTCTGTTAGATACTTTATCTAACTCTCCACTGAATTTTTCTACTTCTAGTCGTTTCTTAGCGTGAACTTCTTCACGTTGAGCAGTTTGTAAATCGCCCTTGACTTTCTTTAATTCTTCTGCCATTGCTTGCATTTGTTGTTGCATTTGTTTCATTTGGCCACTTCTTTCCATTACTCCATCTAGGTCTACAAGTTCTGATTTTTTCAATACTTCTGTTTGGTCTATTAATCCCATCTTATACATTTCCATATAAGTATTTAATAAAGCCATTCTATTAGTTGGTAAAGTAGAACCAGACACTACAACAATATCATACTTACCTACACCTATATCGTGAAAACGTTTGACATCTCCATTATCCATTTCTTTATAAAAGTTAAATCGTTCTTCTTTTTCATTACCATTAGGTTGAACTAATCTAATTACTTTTTCTTCTGTATATAATTGCTGCATTAATGGTATTGCAACTTTAGCAACTTGATTTAACATACCTTCTATATCATCTCTTCTTGATTTAATTCTACGCTGGCCAAATTCATCTACAACTAATGTCCCTCTATAGGTAGACGGTGCACTTCTACCACTACCTTGCATTAATTCAAAAATACCAAATCCATATTCTAAGTCGTATTTGGCATCAGCTTCATTTTTATAAAGCTCATTTGGTAACGGGACTGGGCCAGCCACAATCGGTGCACCTAACTCTGCATCAAATTCAATAACACTTGTACCTGCTTTACTCCATTCTTGTTCTATTTGATTTAAGTCAGCAGAACCTCTAGGAATTAATAACTTTACATTAGTACTAGTACTTGCGTGTGCTATAATCAATGAACGAATTTTATTAATGTATTCTTGTAAAGGTCTATATAAACGAACATCTGATTCAGGAAATGGATTTCTATGATGTACATTCATTAAAGGTACAATTGGATAATCTTCTGTTGGTAGTAAGCGTTCATATAGTTTTTTATCTCCAACGCTAACAACCATTTTTACTCTACACTCTTCAATAGCATTTGATACAATAACGCCTGTACCAATTAACTCTTCAACAGTCATAGGTATTAAAACAGTAGTACTACCTGGTATTGAATTTTCATCTTCTTCCCCTGGTACTCTTATAGGTGCTTGTTGTACGGGTTGACCCATTTCATCAAATTTAGGGTCTGGAAGTTCGTAATGAAACATCATTCCAGTAGATTCTATAACTTGAAACATTTCTTCTACAGATTCTTCTTCAAATAAAATAATCTCTTCACCTTTAATAGTTTTTACTTTAATGTAATATTTAGATAAATATTCTTGATATTCTTCTTCATCTAATAAATGTTCTTGCTGTGAAAAAGGTTCGTAACAATTATAATAAGAATGCATTTCTTTTGAGTATCTTTCTATAAACTGTCTTCTATTGTGTACTGTTTCAGTTCCATCTGTAGTAAATAATTGACCTTCTGTAGCAGCTAAGTTAGTAACTGGATAATCATCTGATTCATCAGGATGCATTGCAGATTGTTCAATAATATCAGTAAACTCTGGATATATTTGCATTGCTTGTTCATCGGTCATATAAGTTGTAACTAAAATATTTGCAGCATCCCTAGCATACGTATCTTTAGAATTTGGGTCTATATACACATCTAGCGGATTAATAGACTTAATATACACTTCACCTTTACCCATATCAGCATCAGGGTCTTGATATACTTGTAATACACCCATACCACCAACATAATAGTCGTCGATAGCTCTTTTCAATTCTTCGTCTCCTGATGATATTTGCCATATATACTGAAACAAGTCAGAAAATACTTTAGCAGTATCTCTATCTGAATCTTCTCTTCCAGTACTACGAAACTGAGGAGAGTTGTATGTTAAAAGAGATTTAGCAGTTTCTACAATAGGATGTATTCTGTTTACTACGATTGGTGCTTGACCACGTGCTTCAAGTGTATCACGTTCTTCGTTAGTCCATTGTGCACCTGCTCTAAATTCTACAGATTCTTGAAATTTTTGTGCCCATAGTTCTCTAGCACTTTTGTAATCATGAAATAATTCTCTAGTTAGTTGTACTTCTTCGTCTATTTCAACTTGATTAACATCACCAGATTCGTAGTCAAACACAAATCGTAAATCATCTTTTCCCTGTGTCCTTGTGCTTTGAACTCTTTTTTGAATTTTTTTTGGCATCTATTGCTATGTATCCTTTTGGTATCTCTACTTTGTTTAATTCGTCTATCTTGCGAATAAAATCATCAAATTGCAGAAAATACTTGCTTTTATCCATAATTGTACTATAGCGAAATTACGGGAAAAATGTTGTTATTGTCAAGAGAAATCTACAGAGTCTTCCAAGATTTATTGGATTTTCTGCTATATACCGAGGTTTTTCTCTCTGATTCCACAGAATCGTGTACTGGTTTGTAACAATTTTTGTTAGCATAAAAGAATCCATCAAGTAAATCATCGTGCTTTCCACGTGGATATAGAGTTAATTCGTCTACAAATGCTTGCATATTAGGTTGTATGTGTACCTTCTTGTTAGCAAACAAAGGTTGCAAACTCTCCAATCTATAGGATTTACTAGTTCTAGGATTCTCTTTAATCTCTAGTCCAGGGATAAACATTCCTAGTTCTTCTGCTTTTTCTTTGATATATTGTCGTAGCATCTCCTGATACCCAACCGATTCAATCCTCGTTTTATTACTTCTGTAGTTTTGAAAATTGTTAATGATGGAATCAGCCAAATCCAAAGGAGTAGCACGCTTCCTAAAATAAGGTAGGACAAAACGATTATTATCCCCATCCACTGCAATATTGAATATAACACTAAAGTCTGCTCCTTTCTTTGTACTAGATGCGGGGTCGATGCCAGTGAACACGTTCACAGGTCTCCTCTCTTCTACTTCCTCACCATTAAGGTTCGTCAGGATGAGAGTTGACAACCCCTGCTCGTCTCTTTCAATGTAGCCATCATAGTATCGTAAATCATCTTTTCTAAATAAATTATCTTCATCACCAACGATTTGACACAGGTATTCCCTGTAAAACACCGATAGCCTGTTGATACTTTCTAATTCTTCTTTCTTATCTTTTAATTTTTCTATAGGCCACACTTCGGGCCATAGACTAAGGTTTTCTTCTAAGCTAGGTCTAAACTCTAAGGTATTCCACCCTTTCATCTCTTTTAAAGTTTCCACCAAACATCGTTCATGCTGGGGAGTACCAATAACAACTATCCTACCCGTTAATGGGTCAACGGATGGAACTCCAGATTGTAGTAGCCAACGAAGGTTATACTCCATTGCTTCAGACGTCTTGGTATTGTTTTCATCTTCAGGGTCATCTAAGATTAATAAAGTAGGTCGTTGGTTTCCGTGTTTAATACCACGTATCTGTTGTCCTGTCCCTTTGCAGATAATCAAGCTACCATCTTTTAGTTCTACTTCTGTATTAGTCCATTTACGTGCAGACTGCATTCCCCAGTAGCCAAAGAAGTATCTAAACTCCTGAGAATAGTCTAAGACGTCTTTAATGGTACCTAAGAGTTTAGTAGCATGGGATTGGGTACGGGATACAAGTACAATCACTTTTACCCCTGGAGTGAACATTAAATGAAACAAAGGAAATATCCCTGCTGCTACTGAACTCTTAGCGTGACCACGAGGTGCAATGATATTTATTTGCTTCTCGTCTGTGTTTAGTAGTTCTTTTGTTAAGTCATAGTGGAATGGAGGGGATTCACTACTAAACATATTAGGCATTACCATACGCCCAAATAACAGCATATCTTGCTGCATCTTTAATAAAATATCTTTTTTATCCATCTTGTATAACTATTTCTACTTTAAAATCTTCTGCTACTGCCTGTAGTACTGCTAGCAATTCACTCAGATTCGTCTTGTTGCCCGATATTATTACTATCTTCTTCATTTACCTGTCTCGTTTGGGTTGCTTTTAATTTCTTTGTTTGCGTTTCAAAGTTAGCTTCTATCTGATGTGACATATCCATTTCCAACGATTCAGTAACTTGTTTCGTTTTAGGTTTCATATCTAAAAACTCAGACAGCTCTTTAGCTGCACGTATCATATTACCAGAGTCTTCCTTTACTTTAGCTACTTCAATAGCATCTTTTATCACATCTAATACAAAGCCTTCGTCAATATTCTTGTCTACCAAGACTTCTTTCAACTTATCTCGTATCATCTTCTTTACCTGTTTCGTTTTAAATAATCTTTTTGCAGCCACCACGGGATTATCTTGGTCAGGCCTATATATCTTGCCTATGACACCCCAATCTGGCGATTTACCTGCTAATTTGTACGTTATATACGCATCCATAGCTAAGTCTGCACCTTTTTTTCGTACTTCCAAGTCATTATAGCTCTTTGTAGAGATTGTACTGAAGTTATTAGACTTCCAATGCGGTTCAAACTCTAATTTCCCCCACGCTGTAAGCCATTGTCTACCATACGGGTAGGTATATTCCACTTTTTCGCCATATACCTTGCGATAGATGCACTCAGCAACATACCCATCGTCTGATATCCCATACTCTCCCTCCTTTGCTTCACCCCAATGCTTCCACTTTAAGCCTTGTTCTTTAGCTTCTTGCTTAGTAAACACCTGGAACGTTTGAGATTTAAAGTTATTTCTCTTCAGCTTCTTTGTTATCTTTATCATTAACCTGATATTTTTTTTCTAAAAATTTTTTAAAGGGTTCTGTTTCTTCTTTAAACTCTATAAACTCTTGTAATAGCTTATCTATGTTGAAAACTAGCATTTGTTGGTCCTGTATTTGTTTATCCATTCCTGTTAAAATGCTCAACATTTGTTTGTAAGTAAGCTTATTCTTTGCTTTTTTCATTTATTTCCTCTTAATTAACTTATTTCCTACATCTTCTATTTCTTTAGATACGTCTATAACGTCGTTATATGCACCTAGAAACGCTTTTTGAAGGTTTGTTATACTTATACTATCAAAATGACTCTTAATCCTTTTATCGTACATTCCTTGCAGTAAACCTCTAGTAGATGTATAATAACTTCTATATCTATCTCTTTTTAAAAGACCTTCTGCATCCTTCGGTCCTTGTATTACAATAAAGTTGTATGTGTTAGTACCAATAACTACTCTGTCTTTTTTTAATATTTTATCATATATAATCTTCATTTTGTATTTCTCCTAATGTAGGGTATAAATAAGATATAACTTATACGATATAACTTAATCGTAGTTTCTACAGAAACGTAATAAATAAGCTTATCTATTACGCTTATAGGCTAGCTCTTATTTTTTATTTCGTATAACCCCAGTTTCATTGCTTCTTGTTTAGCTGCAATTTCTAATTCAGCTTCCATCATTTCATAGATACGTATCATTTCTTCGTTTGCATCATCAAATGGTACAGATACCCATTTACCTGTTTTTTTATCATATTTTTCTAAAATGCGTTTCTTACGTTTCATATGCTATAACTTACACAACAAATGGTATTAAAGTCCAGATAAAAAAATCCAAAAAAAAATTGGGTTAGAATGCGTGTGAGTGATATATAGTAAACCTACACACCCCTTATTTTGGTTGACTTTCTTTTATTTAGTTGAAATTTAACTTTTTAGTTATTGTCGTTGAACTTCACTCTCTTTCCAAAATAAGCTGAGTGTGTACAGGTTTAGACACCCTTATAATAGCCTGCTACCTTTTTCGTAGTGGGAAATTTAATTCAATGTAATAAAGGAGTACTTATGATTAAAACAGTTATTAACAGAGCATTTGCCGAAAAAGGTATTTGGGATAAACCCCTTGCCTCTCTTGGATTATACGATTCTTTCTTTGTACAGTCTGATGATGAACTAACAGAGTGCAAAGCGAAACTTAGTGCAAGGAATTTATCTTGCAAGGAAGTTGGTACTGGTGTAACCATCAGTAAGCAATCGTATAGAAAGTTCTTAGTTATGCCTGGTGCATAGTTATAACTTCCTTGGTGTGTGGTGTCATTCGTGGCACCATATACCTTTAATACCCTACAACAAAAAAATTGTAATGATAAGAATATATGTAAAATCATCCACGATGAAAGAGCGTGGCGAGGAGCGTAACAGTAGCAATGGTAACATTGTGAATAATTATTGCGTAGTGGATAACAATAGGACACCACTTCATCCGAACACCTAGGTTGATTAGAGGGGGCCTTCATATATATCTTATCATTCAATTATGTAATTGGTGGAATGAATGGCGAAAGTCCCAATACTTCACTCAGAGGAAGCGTTCTGAGCATTCCATCATATTACATAAAATGTAGGTAAGGGAAACACACCCCTTACATAGTTTTAATATTAAATAATAAAAAGGAAACTGAAATGAAAAGTATAAGATATCACTTGATATGTGAATTAAATCAAAGGTGGAATGTAGCCTTTGGTATTAAAATGTTTGAGTTCAAAATGTTAAAGACCAATGCGTTATTAGCATTAGATGAATGTCAATCATTACAAGAAGTAAAGAATCTGATGAGTGATTATCGTAGGTATGATATGTTATCTACAACAAGCGGTAGTCAATCAGCATTCTATAGTTAGAGGCAAACAACAGCTACTACGATAGGGATTTCAAAGAATGAAACCTGAAATACTATTGTAGTAGTCTGTTTAATATAGAATTACAAGAGGCAAGAAATATTAGGGAAATAATTGCATTACAGGATGAACAGTAATGATACTAATGCAACTATGTGCACAATAGTCTATAATGGTATAGATTATTTCCCTTTTATTTTGTATATTCACACACAAAAAAAGAAATAGATAGATAAAATAAAAGGTAGTAAAAAGATATAGAACACCATATTAATTTATAATGTATAGTTCACTATACAGTGTTCATTTCTGTGTCGGAAAAAGAGGGCACACTGCAAAAACATATCAAAGACGACTAAGAGCGGTGCAAGCACTATGGCTTTTATCTATCTAAGATAATGAAAGGAAAAATAATATGTTTAGATGTAATAAATGTGGTAACTATAGTCCAAAAGAATGTTACCCAAAATGTAAAAGGAGTAAATAATGAATAAAATGATAGCAAGTTTAACAATAACAATAATGGTATTATTAATTTTTATGGGTTGGGTAACAACAACCTATAAACCAGTAACTATTGAGAATAGTACAGGACCATTACCTAAAAAGGAAACAAGGTCTAATTATGAATTACCAGAGCTTTCTGAAGAAGAACAAGCAGTAACTGATAGTTTAATAAAACATACAGTTAAACAAGCAGAAATAGAGTCAGAGAGAAAAAGCATAGAAAATATGCGTAATGAAGTTATCAAGATACTGGATGAAACAGTAGAAGAAGATAGCACCATTACGGTATCATTTAATATGCAATGGACCCCTTCGTGGGTAGATTAAGTAAAGGAAGTTAATCTTTTAAAGTGCGTGGCAAGGTTTTGTTTATATCAGTTAGTACTTCCTTTCCCTTGCCAGCACACCCCTGATAAGATTTTAGATAGGTAAAAATAGAATGTTTTATAATGAGGATGTCAAGCACATACAGTAGAATATTTCATGATTAGGCCAATCATTAGTACTTATAATACTTGTGTGTAGAAACACTTTATAAGCAAGAACATATTTCGAAGAAGAGTGCACATATGGTTTTTATCTATCTAATAAATTTAGTAATAATAAGGAAAATAATATGAAAATAAAAAGTAAAGAAGTAATAGATAGAGATACAATTTGGCTTGTTTATTATGACGCAGACAATGATGAATTGTATCGCACAAGAATAGAAAAAGTAAAAGAAAGGTGGAACAAAGAAGAAGAATATGCGTTAGATAAATATAATGATAATATGGAGAGCTATAGATGAATAAAGATAATATAACATATACAGATAATGCAGGAAACGAAGTTACTACAAACAAAAAATATACTAAGTTTCCATACGATTTAAAACAAGTGGCATTCTTAGAAAGAGGTCACGATATGCTTAATGTACGCAATCCATTCAGTGGAGAAGTATATATGTTATCACCAGTAGAAGAAAGTGTCTACTCTATGATAATGGGAGCACAAATGATGCCTGGATATGAACGAAGTTCTGATTTAATACAGATTGTTCGCAAAGGCTTGAATTGGTTTAGAGACAATAATGCAAAAGCATATATGGCTTTATTAGATTAATAATGATAATAATAAAAAGGAGAGTAAAATGATAGATAGAACTATGTGGTTTCTATATAATAGACTTGGTAGTGAGGATAGACAAGCACCAAGTATCGATAATATTTCTGGTATGTTCTTTAATTACTGGAAAATAATGAATGCAATGGATATC
>Ga0222718_10001082_pt1 | contig 27446 bp, 29 predicted proteins | sample C33_27DmetaG_FD_165045 | JGI IMG/M metagenome (GOLD analysis project Ga0222718, IMG submission 165045) | Estuarine water microbial communities from San Francisco Bay, California, United States - C33_27D | ecosystem: Environmental > Aquatic > Marine > Unclassified | place: USA: California...
TATTATAGCTAAAAGTACTTATTTTATTATAATGCTTGGAGTAACAGTAGTATTGGCCTATTATTTTGGTTCTACAGTTAAATCTGGTTAATTAATCTTACATCCATTAGGAAATAATAAACTATCAATTACGTGAATTATTCCATTTGTGGAAGGTATATTCCAATGTATAACATTACAATGATTAGGAAGATGGGTAATACCATTAACATTAACAATTTTCATTGGGAAAGATCTATTTAGAGTAGGTAATACACTAACCGGACTAGCTTGAAGTAATCTTTTATCTAATCTATTATTCATTAATGAATAATTAATTATATTACGGGCTCCTCCTACATCTATACCATCAAGATATTTTTTAGAATATTTTTTAAATAAATAAGTATCTGAAGGAACAAATAAGGTAAAATTGGCTTGAGAATTGGATAGTTGATTTTCATATCTCGCTTTTTTAATTATTTTAGTTATTATAGAAAAATCAGGATTTTTTGCTAATGTACTCATCATACTTCCCTTAGGATATTGCGGTTTAGAAACAAATCTCGGCCTGCTATCAGTAAAATCCCACATTTGACGAAAATCAAATGCTCCAGAATAGGTTTGAACACTTGCCATTTATTATGTAATTAAAATAATTTAAAAATTTGTTATTCGTTTATTAAACAATGTCTGGTTTTGGTATACATGATACTTATAAAAACCGGTTTAAAGACGCTAATCGTGCTTTATTTAATAAAAATGTGAAGGATTCTAAAGACTCTAAGGATTCTAAAGACTCTAAGGATTCTAAAGAAAAATCTAATACTTTTACAGGTGTCAAAAAGTCTGTAAACACAACTATAAGACAGGAAAAAGGGTTTAAATCATCTAATACGGGTGGTTTTGGGATACACTTGGGAGATTATACTAACCAAATGGACCACTTTTAGAATTTGAATTTTTTCCCAATTTATTAAGATAAAATTGTAAATTTTTTAAATTTAATTCTTTATGTATATCTGTTTCTAAAGCCTTCAAACACCCTATTTTACCTTCTTTATATTTACCACAATAAAAGGAAACTATTCCCATTATATGCCATCTTTTATATTTATACATATTAGAATCAACAAATAATATACATTCACGAGGATAATCCAAGGAACACGCCCAACTAACAAAAGAAAAAGATAATAACCATTTTTTCTGCATTCTATAATATTCAGCAATTTGAACTAATGGCTCAGCTCTTACATTAACTTCTAAAGCTTTCATATAATATTCTAACGATTTTTCCCAAGGCATTTTTAGTTTTTGAGAATATTCACCACATCTAAAAAAGGCATGAAATCTTTCTTCCCAAAACCCCTCTAATTTAGTACGCATTAAATAATATTTGAACGATTCTTTTACTTGCTGTAAACAAGAACATGTTTGGGCTAAATAAAAAAGTGTGCGAGGTTCCTGCGGATTTTTCTTATGGTCTTCCAATAATAACTCTTTATCGCGTTTATAACGTGAACCAGATTTATTATTATCTTTAGTGCGATCCTGAAAGATTATTATTTGTTCTGTTAATCTTATTACTGGTTTTTTTGGTTTACCATTATTTTTTATGTCACTAAGCCACTCATGTACTGATCCTTTATACCTCCACCCACATTTAGATCGTATAAAACGAGTGTTATAATATTTATCATTTTTACCAGAAAACCATTTCTGGCAAACTAAAAAGGCTTGGTCATCAGTTTCTAAATATTTGTCAGCAATTTTTCTAAGAAAATCACCACCCTGGAGTTCGTCATTGCAATCTAACAATAAAAGAAAATCTACTTCTTTAATTTCATCAGCAAAATCTAAAGAAATATTACGAGACAATGCGAAATTAACAAATTTGCCTTCTTTGAGATGTAAAGGTACATCATGTTTTTTACAATGTTCTTTCAAAATTTCAATAGTACGATCTGTACTACCAGTATCATATACTATAATAGAATCAACGAATCCTACCGTACTTTTAAGAGTAACTGGAAGTCTTCTTTCTTCATCTTTTAGCATCATTAATAAACCAATATGTGCAGACATTTATTCTTCCTTCTATATCCCTTTAAATTTATCGATAAATTTAAAATATTACAATAAAACAAGAGAAATGAAAAATTGTTCCGAATTTTTGAATGATTTAGAGAAGAAAATAATTAATAAACTTAATCTACCTATTTTTGTTCAAACATCTTTAAAGCTTAATAGCACTATTTCTTTTTCCCAATATATTTATAAAAGTCAAAAATTAATTACTATTGTGGGTGAAAATCATTTTCAACAATTTAATTGTGTAAAACCTTCTTTATCACTAGCTGATTACTGCTTAAAAATTATAAATAAAAACTCTAATTGTAGGATTATGTTAGAATTTAATAAATCAGTTCCTATACATAATAAAAAACCTCAAGGTATATATTCCCCTGCTATTCAGTCTATATATTCATTATTTTATGATAAAAATAAGCTAGACTATATTATACCTTTTGATGAACGCCCTTTTTTTCTTTCCCCGCAGGGACATAAAGACTTATATGGATCTAATTTTTCTAAGGTTAGTTATAGAGACATCGAAAAAAGATTTGTTGACCCTTTTGGCGCCAAGACCAGCCGACATCCTTATTTATTTAAATTAACACAGGGTAAATATGATTCCAATATTAGAAATTACTTAGAAAATAATTATGTAGAAGATATAGAAAAACATTTATTATGGGTAAAACAAGCTATTAAAAATAAAGAGAAAAAGGAAAAAATAAGATTTGCTTTGAGAGATATTTGGAAAAAAGTTACCGATTTTTATATCTTACGAATTATTTTTAGAGAAGATACATCCATCAATGAATTAATTATCATAATGGGAAACTCACATCAAGATAATTTAAATAAACTCTTTAAAACTATGTTAAACCCAGGACCCTTAACATTTCTAAATGAACAAAAGGGTAAGAAGAAAGGAAATTGTGTAGAACTTTATAATACATACATGATTTAATGCTCTTTAAAATGCAAAATAGCAAGTTCGCCATTAGAATTTATAAATTCTGATGGAAGAACCATAAACATAGCCTTTATTAATACTGTATGTTGGTTATAACTAATAATATTATTATTTAGTTTAGTAATATAATCTTTCAAATCTCTAGCTTTCTTGTAAAATATTTTATCCTGGTTAGAACCATACCAACATGGACTAATTTTAATATTTTTAGTTAAATATCTACATTTTATACTATCCCAATTAATTTTACGATAGGGAGGCACTTTTTGAAATCCTTTTAATATTATAGTAATTTTACCTTTTTTACATTTAAATGTACCATTTACAAATTTATATCTATCTACAAAATTAATTACTCTATCTTTTCTAAAATTGTTATATATTGAAAGAGAAGAAGAAACAGCGTGTATAGTTAATTTATTACGTCTTTTTGGAGATTTTGAACGTCTACGTCTTTTTGGAGATTTTGAACGTCTACGTCTCATTTATATATAAATTAAATAATATATAATTTTGTTTAAAGTGTTAATAGCTTTAACAAAGCATGTCTTATATTTTTGTAGTACTACAAAAATCATCTAATTGTAGTATTATACCAGCAAATTATATGTATACCGAAATAATTGCCGCATTTAGATCCGAAAAAGACGCAATTAATTTTATCCAGAAAGAGAAAAATATCCATATTTTTATACCTCAAAAAGAATATGTCATACAAAAAACTATTCTTGATCCTGTAAAAGAGGGTAAAAATGAATGTAATAAATATTTTTTAAATAAAAAATGAAATATAAAGTTAAATTATCTTAATTTAATAAATTAAGATGAGTAAAAGTAATTTTTTCCAAGAAGATATTAAAAAGTTAATCTCTCCTTCAAAAGTAAAAGAATATTGTTCTCTTAATACAGCGGATAAACTATATCAAATGAAATTATATTTAGATGATTTATATTATAATACTGATTCCCCAGCTATCTCAGATGAATTATATGATATTTTAGATAACTATCTTAAAAATAAACAACCAAACCGCTTTTTTCCAATAGGAGCTAAAATAAGATCCCGAGAAAACAGAGTTAATCTTCCTTATTATATGGGTTCTGTTGACAAAATCACTCCAAATGAAGGAAAATCTTTTTCTCGGTGGATTGCTAAAAATACAGCTAAATCTCATATAGTAACATCTAAATTAGATGGGGTATCAGGTTTATTTGTATACAAAAATGGCCGAGCGAAATTATATACACGAGGAAATGGGACAATAGGATCAGATATATCATTTTTAATACCTTACTTATCTTTTCCTTCAATAAAAAATAAGAAAATTGCAGTACGAGGTGAATTAATTATAGAAAAAGAAGTTTTTCATAAATTATATTCGCAAAAATATAAAAATGCTCGAAATATGGTATCGGGATTAGTAGGATCAAAAACTTTACGAGATGGTATAAATTCTCTTCAATTTATAGCTTTTGAAATAGTTTCTAACGATATATGTAAAACTCCTGCTATCCAATTAAAGAAATTGCGAAAATATGGTTTTCGTACTGTAAATTATATTAAAGTAAAACCAGCTACCAAAGATATCACAGAACTAATTTCTTTACATAATACCTTCAAAAATAAAAGTTTATTTGAAATAGATGGTATAGTAGTACAATCAAATAATGAATATGATAGAAATAGGGATGGGAATCCTTCTTATATGTTCGCTTTTAAAATGAGAAGTAAAGATAATATTGCAATAACTACAGTTGAAGATATAGAATGGTCCATCACTAGATGGGGACAACTCATTCCTGTTGCAATAGTCAAACCTGTTAATTTAGTAGGATGTAGTATATCAAGAGTATCTTTAAGTAATGCAGCCAAAATGAAGAATCTTAAAATAGGACCTGGAGCTATTGTAGAGGTTACTAGATCTAATGATGTTATTCCCTTTATTCTAAATGTTCGAAAAGAAAGTGATCAACTCAAAATGCCTTCTATGGATTATAAATGGGATTCTAATAATGTTCACTTACAAATTAATAAACCTATAGAAAAAGCAAAAGATGAAATAGAAATTAAAGCAATTTCTTCATTTTTTTCTAAAATGGGTATTAAACATGTTAGTACAGCTACTGTAGGTAATTTATATAAAAATGGTTATAATTCAATATTAAAAATAGTAACAGCATCCAAAGAAGATCTTGTACAAATTCCTAGAATTAAAGAAAAATCAGCTATTAGAATAGTTCAAAATATTCGTAATGGATTAAAATCAACTGATATTTCCAAAGTTATAGGGTGCTCAGCAACCTTAGGTTACGGAATAGGACTAAAAAGAATACAAGCATTATTACATCAAATTCCTGATCTATTATACCGTCAAAAGAAAGATCTTACTAAAGATATAGAAAAAATAGATGGATTTTCCCATAAAATAGCCCAGAAAATTGTTAATAATTTAGAAAACGCTAAAAAATTTTTTGAAGAAATTAAACCATATTGTGCTTTTACAACTAATAAACGAATCTCTGACTCTTTACAGGGTAAAAAATTTGTATTTACAGGATTTCGTTCAAAGGATTTAGAACAGGAAATTTCTAATAGAGGGGGGAAAATAGTAGGATCTATATCAAAAAATACAACAGCATTAATTATTAAATCATCGGAGACGAGAACTGGAAATAAAATAGAAAAATCTCAAAAATTAAAAGTTCCTATTTTAGATATTGAACAATTTAGAAAAAAATTTATTCATTAAATTATAATACTTGTGTGTATATAAATTTATTTGAAGCCGACTTCAAATAAATTCTAATTATCCGCAAAGATATACACATCCTAGAAATTCTATACTTCAGGTAAAACATATGTATTCCACTCATTACTACTTTCGTAAAAACGAAGAACTACATTATTTATTATTCCAACACCTGTAGGACCTGAAGAAGCATTAATCATAATTCCTTCTATTGACTCAGCATCAGCTGATTCACTCTGACCCGATACCCTATTTTGTACAAAAAATGACATTTTATTTTATATGGGAAATAAAATTGAATTTATAAGCTATTATTTTAATTAATGTAAACTTATTATTATGAATTCAGCTTCTCATAAATCAAAAATTATTAAAAAACTCAAAAATGAAATTTCTAGTCTTCAAAAATATAAAAATATCTTGGAAGAAGAAAAAAAAGGAAAATTATGTGTTATATGTTTAAAAAATCCTAGCATTTTTTGTACAATACCATGCGGACATCTATGTATATGTTTTTCTTGCTCTTTGCAATATAAGAAACAATTTTACAGATGTCCTTTATGTAGAACAGATATTCAGAATATATTAAGAATACAAGGTATACCAACAAATGAAATTATTAAACATGAATATAAAACAGGTGACACAGTATTAGCTCAATGGATTAACCAATCGCGTCGGTCCTCATTTAATTATAAAGGTACTATTAAACAAGTACATAATGATGGGACAATACATCTTGTATATGAAGATGGTATGGAAATTAAGAAAATTCACCCAAGTAATATAAAAAGAAAATTAACTCAGTTAGAAAATGTTGTATTTAATCACTGTGGAAATAATAGCTTAGAAGAAATTATAGAAGAACAACGTATTATTGAAGAAAATATGAGAATACCTCCTGCTCCTGCTCCTGCTCCTTCTCCTATAAATATTCAGCCTTCATCATTAGAAATAATTAGACAATAATTATTAAAAATACATTTAATTCTGTTAAATTTAACTCTGAAGAATTAAATGACTATTAAAATATTATACATAATAATGCATATAATTATTCATATTCTATAGAAGATTTTAAAGGTATGGGTAGAGGTATGGGTATGGGTAGAGGTATGGGTATGGGTAGAGGTATTCGCCGATATGTAAATCAGAGTGTAATTAATCCTATTGTAAACTCTAATTAAGATCGATTACTATATTCTCTTATTTTTTGAGAATAAGAAAATATATTTAAAACCACGTTTTCTATTATTAAATGACAGTTGAACTAGTTATTGACACACGAGAAAATAAAATAATAAATTTATTACAAAATAATATTAATATTACAATAGAACAGCTAGATTTAGGAGATATAGTTTTTAGACAAGATGGTAAAATTGTTTTTATCATCGAAAGAAAAACTTTAGCGGATTTAAAAGCCAGTATTTGCGATGGCAGAAGTAGAGAACAAAAAATGAGATTGTTAGGGTCAGAAATACCTTGTAATAGAATTTTATATCTTATTGAAGGAAATATAAACAGTTCTACAACTCGAAAACAATTACGAGGATTTCCTATTACTACATTAATAGGGAGTCTTATTAATACGCAGTTGAGAGATAATATTAAAGTATATAAAACTGAATCTTTACAAGAGACAGTTCAATTTATCACTCGTTTATATAAAAAATTTAATAAAGAAATTGATATGAAAACTTATTTTAATGATAAGAAATCTATCTCAGATATAGAATATTGTTCTTCGTTAAAAAAAAGAAAAAAATCTAATATGTCTCCACGAGTATGGTTTATATCTCAATTATCTTTAATACCCCAAGTTTCCGAAAAAATAGCCGAACAAATAGTTATAAAATATACCTCTATTTATCAACTAATAAAGTCATATGATTCTATAGAAAAAGAAGATGATAAAAAGTCACTATTAGCTAATATAACATATCCTATAAAAAATAATAAAACAAGAAGAATAGGGGGGAAAATTTCGAGTAGAATATATACTTATATATCCAACAAAATATAAATTTATTATAGTAATATAAATGAATTATGAATACTCATATCCATACTCATATCCATATCCATATAAACAAAAATCAAATCATCATTCTATAATAAAATTTGTTGTATGTGGTATATTATTAACAGGCTTAATCATAGGCGGTATAATATTTGCTATTAAAACTACTAAAAAATCTCCCTCTGGTAATAAATCCTATTGTCTTTCTGAAACTTCAAGGACATATAATTGCAGTGAAACTAGCAATAGCAATAAAAATTTATGTATTCAAGATTATAGTAATAAAAATTGGTTTGATGGTAAGAATGCTAAATCTAATTGTGTAGCATATTGTAAATTAACATTTGGAACAGCTTGTAATGAATCTTAATATAATTTATTAATTTTATAAATTATTTATCTTTGTAACATATCGATGTATTACCATCGCATAATGTTTTAAATTTAGAGTTATTATCCATATCAAGTAGAGTTCTATCATATAATAGATCTTTAGAACCACCTCCGCTTGGTACATCAACATTAAAAGCGCATCCAGGATAATTAACATAACTTCTACATATATTTATTTTATTTTTATACCAATCGTTTTCACCCTTTTCAGCCTTGGCCCATTCTCCCCATTTATTGCTATATTTCAAACACTTGTCAGATACATCTTTTAGATTTGTTGTACTAAAAGACTTTTTAACTTTATTCTCAATTCCTTCCCGGTGCCTTATATCTTTGCTGTATACTTGAGTTTGGGCAAAATCGTTACATATATCTTTACAAGAAGCGCAATCAGTGCCTATATAACAACTATAGTTATCTTCGTCATCAACACAATAATTATAATCTATACCGCCATCTTTTGTTTTTTGACTTACTGAATGAAATTTATTATAATCTGAACATAATTTACCTTTGTATTGATTGGGGGTACATTGTTTTTTACCTCCAAAATTCCCTCCAATAGAACACGATGTATTTCCATCTTTACAATATACTACATCATAATTATTATCATATGAACTAAAATCTAGATTATATCCTTTTTTACAAGAAGGTTTACATTGAGGTCTTCCTCCATATGAACCCCCTACTGAACATAACCCGTTTTTATTATGATCTGTAGAATTTCCTTCGATTTTACAATACGTAACATCATAATCATCATCCCAGGAAGATAAAACAAGACCCAAATCATTACATTGATTTACAGATTTCAAATAATCACTATTTTTTATTGTAAACCCGTGATAATCACGGGTTTGCTTTATATCATTATTAATTTGATAAAATAAATAATCTATTGTATCACTTGTATATTCATCTGCATCCTCCCACTGGTATAGTATCACACCTTCTAAATTATTTTTTACCGCATAATTTATAAGAATAGATTGAGCTGTGTCTGTATAAGAATTTCCCCACCAATTCTTATCCCTATTATCTTGCCGGCCGAGCCACCAATTATTTTGATAATCAGGGTCCTTAATATTTCTGTTTCTCATAAACCAATTATACTTTGTTATACCATCTGCTACAACCCAGACTTGTTTACCGCTCTTAGGATAATTTTTTTTTATATAGCTCTGATATTCATCTAAGAAATGCTCTACGTACTTTTCATACGATTTAATTTTTCCGTAACCGTAAGCATAACAACCATTGATAAAACTTCCACTATATACATCCATTGAAAAAATATCCACAGCAGAAATAAATTTTTGGAGCTGTGGTTGACTAGTAGGTCGCATAAAAATACTTGCAATCTTTATTTCACTTCCTAATATACTTTTACTACTAGCCTTAACTTGCTTAGAGACCTTGACATAAACATCAACATCATCATCACTGAATGAACCTGATGGTTCATCTGCTATATACCACCCTACTATCCATTTAGTTATTTTTTTATCCTGGGTCGATCCCGCCGACCAATTTTCTATATTTTTCTTCCATACACTTAAGAGAGTTGAAAAATAAAGATTAGTGTTATCTTCAGTTTGAGCATGCCAAAATCCTTTATCTATAGTTTGAAATCCAATAAGTTTAGATGCTAACATAGTACCTCTACCGGACTTTGCCATTCGGAAAACTATATTACTATCCAATGCGGCTCGATTTTTAATGACAGTCTTAATTTCCTTTTCTTGATCACCTTTACATAATAAAAGTCCCATATAATTATATTCATCCCAATCAGTACCTATCATATAAACATTACTTTTTAAAAGTTTTTTATCTATATTACCAATGCATTCACACTCGTTAGTAGGCGCATTAGAATAAAAATTCATCAAATATTTTATTACTCCATTGCTTCTCGGAAAATCAGATTTCATGTGATTTTTAGTATCATTTAAAAGATCCCAACTAGCAGGAAAACTTTTAGTTGGATCAGAATCCAGTTTATAGCGAAAAGTATCCCAAGTATATGTAAAATAATATGGTTTCTTTTTTAAATATTCAACTTTACAACCAGGTAGTTTTGTACCAGAAGGATTTTTTATAGGTTTAGGGCACAACAATCGTGATGGGTGAGGTGATGGGGGTGATGGGTGAGGTGATGGGTGAGGTGATGGGTGAGGTGATGGGTGAGGTGATGGGTGAGGTGAAGAAGGCTTGTGTAATACTAATAATATAATAACTACTCCTGTACTAATTATTCCTAATATTAAAGATATCAACAGTATTAAATTAATCATTTATTTTATACTTTATTTTATTTTGTCTTATAATCCAAATAGATTATAAGATTTTAATATAAATATTTAGCCGTAAATAGAGCAAAATCCTTCCCTACTTCCTCCTGCGGCACGTCTTTTCTGGTTAGAAAGAAAAGCATTATTAGAATATGCAGCCTGGCGATTACGCTGAGCAACTTGAGACATTGCTGTATTGTATGCTTCGTATCCGGGACAAGAAGGTTGAATATCTCCTTGCCACTGATTTCCAAAATGGCCCGATATCTTATTACGAGAATCAAAAAATTTATTAGCATTTCCGGAAGCAACAAATGCGGTTTCATTTCCACCGTAAATGTTTCCTTGAATACCGGACATGTTAAGATTAATATAGGCAGCATAATCAGGACGAAGAGCGCTTTCAACGAGAACTCGATCTTCAGCAGAATTACAACCAGCTGCTTTAGTCATATGAGAATCAACACAAACCTGCTGACCCTTACTGTTTATTCCATTCCAACCTATGCAAACCATATTATTGGGGTTAAGGAATCTGTCTGATTGGGCCCTGGTTTGCATTCCAGGTAACACCTTGCATGTTTGAAGACTGTTATTTAACGATAATGATGACATCTTTTTATTACTCCGAAGATAAAATAATTTTTTACAAAAATATTACTATGCAACCTACTTTTCCAATCTAAATAATATTTAGATGTTTTAAATAAATATATGAACAGTAAAGATCTCAAAATTGCAATAACTGGACCAGAAAACTCTGGGAAAACATTTCTCTTTAATTCTATTGCAGGGAGATCTATAAATGAAGAGATCACTGTTACTATTGGAGTTGATCTAATTATTAAAAAAATTATTTCAGATGAAATTTTATATCGTCTTTATCTTTGGGATATAGGAGCACCCTATATCAGTCACCATTTAAATTATTGCCATTTAAATTATTGCCAAATAATTATACTATGTATAGATTCTACTGATCCAAATAGTCCTCTAAAAGTAAAAAAATCATATGAAGATATGAAATGCAAAAAAATCGTACCCTGTAAAAATATAATTATTGTACTCACTAAAATAGACTCTGCCATTCCCCAAGTAATAAATAAGTCCAAAAAACTAGCAAAAGAATTAGGTCATCGACTTATACAAACTAGCACTGTAAATAAACAAGGAATTGATAAATTAATTAAAATTATTTGTGCTCATAATAATACCGGTGTATATAAAAAAACTTTTAAACACTACTATCCTCATCCTCGTTATCGTCGTCATCATTGTTAAGAATAACCACATTATTAGAATTTTTAATTATACGTAAGGAACCATTAATAAAAAGAGAAAAAAAGTATATTAAAACTAGTAAAAAAGAAGCACCACCAGAACTAGTATTATTAAAAGAATCTAATGTAGTCATTAAACCAACAATAGGTAAGATAGGTATAGAATAAGCCATAATGATAAAATTACAACTTTTCTTATTATCTACAGATTCATTATTTAATAAAGGAACTCTGTTACTAATAGTATAACTACGATAGGTCAAAAAAATTTCATAAAAATCACATAAACATAAAATACCTATTCCTATAGTACTATAATACTGTGAATAATATTCAAAACTTTCTGAACTATCATAAGATTTCAAATATTCTATCATATAACCAATTATGGCTAACCTAATTACAAAAATAACTCCATGAGTAAACATAATAATTAATTTTAATGAAGAATCCATTTTTAAGATATCAAAAAATTAAAAAAATAAATTCAATTTATCTATACCCCCTCTCATATCAAACTAATGTAATTCTATGAGTATATTCTTCAAAACATTCGCTCACATATTTATTACAAAAATACATATTATAAATTGACTTATTCATCTTTACACCTATATCAGATTTACTACCCCTATATAACCATCTAAAAATTTTAAACACCCTATTTTCATCCACAGAACCTATCAATAACAAATCCAAAGGATACATACCCTCCGTATCAGCAATATCAGTGCGACAACCCATATTTATACACAATTTAACACCTTCAAGATTTCTCTTACGACAATAATAAGATAAAGGAGTGCTCTGATACTTACTCTGATACTTAGTTTTCTCTTTAGTAGACTGAAGAAGATTTAAATCTTCTCCCCATTTATCTGTTATTGTCTTCTTATCTATATTCTCTTCAGTAGTAGATATCCCATTACTGAACCGTCTATATATCTCAGGAGCAGGTTTACACCAACCCTGAGATTGTAAAATTTGTAAAGCAGATCGCGCAGCTTGCTGCTGCGCATCAGATTTTAATGCTGCACTACCTTCACCAATCAATATATAAGAACCCCCAATTATACGCTTCTTATTTATAGTCTGGTCATTTCTTACTTGATATTGTCCTCCCTCTACTCTATATACCCTAGAATATGTAATCATTTCCTTTTTAATTTCTTTATATAAAAGAGGACCTAAAATACTCTCATAAGTGTCAAAAAGCTCTTTCAAACGAGTTTTAGCATCATATAGATCTTCATATTTCAAAGAAATATCAATCTCATCAAAAATATTAGATAAAATATCATAAACTATAGCATAACCTACCCCTATTCTTTTACGACTATCCAATATTGTTTCGGTTGCTCCCAAAAATGCCTCAAAAACATCCTCTAACAATGGCTTCATCTTTCTTTGCCGTAAATCATTGGTAGCTGATATAAACTCCCAAAATCCTAACTTTCTAGCAATCTCAGAAAAACTTTGCTTAGCCCCATAATTAATACGTAACCTCGCGACCACTTTAACACCCTCAGTACACTTCAACTGAGGAAACTTATTATACATATATGAAACTATAAATTTATTACCTGTCAAATCACCCACCTGTTCTAACACCTGGTAATTGTTTACAGGGTCTACTAACTCAGAAGTAAAGGCGGAAGAATATACTTTCATAGATTCCTCATCTGTCAGTATCTTCAAATAACGCTTTTTTAAATTACCCCGCTGAAGAATACTAATGAGGAAATCTTTAAATTTTTCGCCCCTCACTCCTATATATACACCCAAATTATTATCTTCCTTTTTAATAATGTTCATTATATTTTGTTAAACTTTTATTTGCTGCTTATAAATTTCATTTTATTTTTTAAACTCCATTATAATTATAACACCCATCCCAATCCAGGTACTTCAGGTGGATAATCAGTAAAAACAGTCCCCGCTATTATTCTCTGCCCTTTTTGATCAAACTGATTATAATATCTCTGTAAATTATCTCCAGTCTTAAATTTCTCATTTCTATCATTATACTCGCGAAGAACCCAACTAATTACTATAATTACTAAAAACACTAATATAGCAATACCTAAAGACTTTTTCTTCTTATCCCAATTATTACCCTTCACACGCATTAACATCGCATAAGAAAAAGATATACCAGTCATACCTAAAAGAAATATTATTGTAGAAACTTTGTTATCCATATTTATTATATTTATATTAACCACAGATACAAAAAAACTTCTTTAATAAAAAATAAGTACTGTAAGTATACCCACCATTGTAAATTGTACACCCACAGCTGCCCATACTAAATATATATCCCTATCACTATTTTCTTCTTTATTTTCAAACTCTCCTTCAGCCATATCACTTATTATTACAGAAATATCATGTGGTAATCTTGAATAATCTTCCACCATACTTAACATTTAATATTATATATTTTCCCATTTAATTATACATATTAATAATAAATGAATATTAAATACAAAGTTCTACTTACTTTTATTATTTTTATTATCGCCACTATAATTGGTGTTATTTGTTGGTACTGTATTCCTACAGTACCACTTACCCAAAAATATGAATTATATGATGAATATAAACATGGCCACCTACCAATAAAACTTGTTCCGAAAGTAATATACATTAATTTGGATAAGAGAAAAGACCGAAATAAACAAATATTGGGAGAATTAAATAATTTTTCCAATAATTATCTTAGATTAAGTGCGACTTTTAACGAAATAGGTGCTTTAGGATGTTCAATGAGCCATATTAGATGCTTAGAATACGCTATAAAAAATAACTTAGAAAATATACTTGTTCTAGAAGATGATTTTAAATTCATAAGAAACAAGAAAGAAATAACCTATATAATAAATAATTTCATAAATACAGAGGAAAACTGGGATGTATTACTTCTCTCATGTAACAGGGAAAAAAGATCACCCTATAGCAAAGATATAGATAGAGTAAAGAACTCTCAAACAACATCTGGGTATTTAGTAAATAAACATTATTATCAAAAATTATTAGATAATTATAAATTAGGTTATTCTAAATTAAAAGAAACAAATAATCAATCGAAATACGCCATTGATCAGTATTGGAAATTATTACAAAAACCCGACAACTGGTTTGTAATAAAAGCTGGTATTCAAAGAGCCAGTTATAGTGATATTCAGAAAGCTAATGTTGATTATAAAGTCTAAGAGGGGCTGGTTGTTCTAATAAATTTATGATAATAAAATACTTATATTTTATTATCGAGAGAAAATTATATGTAAGCTGATTATAAAGTCTAAGAACTACTTTTTATTTTTCTTAAATATGGCTCAATGTACTCTAAACATTTTTTTATATGGGAATTAGTGTGAGATATATGAATAGTACTATCATTTTGATTATTGTTTGGAATAAAATATGTATCTTTTAAATCATAGGCATTTTTTGCTCTATAATATATTAAGTAATCAGACACGCCTTTTTTACCTGAAGTGTCCTTATCTAACACAAGTTTATTTCCTTCAATTATATCAAAAAGTAAGTTCTTCATGCCTTGTCTATTTATTATATAAGCTACTGTACTCCACAAATTTCTTTTTTCATCATATTTTTTATACACCTGTTTACTATTATAATTACCTATTCTAAAAAGCTTAATAATAGTCCAATCTGTTGGAGCGTTATCTATAATCTGTTTAATAGTTTTATCCCAATAAGGAACTAATACAAATGATGTATCATCTTCTATTATTAATGCCAATTCATCATTGTTTTTATAAGAAGTATAAATAGCTTTTATGTGTGATAAGGTACATCCTAGTTCAGAATTAGTAATTGAATAATTATTAAAATACGGAATATTATACCCAGGATATAGCTCAATCTTATCATTTTTCAAGTTTTTTTCTTTTCCGTTAATAGCACTTATTCTATTTATTTTTATATTATATAACAAGGATTGGTTTTCTATAAAATTACGTCTAGATATATCTTTATCCATATTTATGTAATATATAGGAATATTACTTAATTGATTTTTATGTAAATCTTTATATATATGAGATTGTTTTTTATATTTTTCTGATAAATGATTATAATAATAGGTATATTGCGCCTTTCTAATCCCATTAATTCTTTTATTAATAAATATACCCAATAATATAACTATCGATATTAGTATAATTAATACTAACACAATATAATACCATTTCATTTATCTTTTAGTCAGACAAATTATAGAGAAAAGAATTAAATATTATAAACTGTGTTTCGTTTTTAAATTTGAAAAAGATAATTTTATTAATAAATGGTCATTTTAATAGTTATTGGGATTATTTTAATAAGTTTGTTAATTATAGCTGCGACGAGTTTAATTATTCATTGTTACTTTTTTAAAAAAGGTACTCTCATAAAAGAAGAAAATTTTAAGTTGTCTTCTTGTAAAAAGCCCACATGGTCTCCAGCTTTAATTACAGATATTTTAGATAATTCTTCGCAAGCAAATATAAATAAAATCTTTAATATAAAAGTCCCACATGATACTAAATTTGGGGCAGCAGATCCTTTTTTAGTAAAAGGATGGGTATTTGCAGAATTAATGGAAAATAATAGAGGATACATAGGAGTATCAAATAAACAAATTACAAAAAATACATCAACTCTGGAGTTTGTTCCAATAATTAGAGAAAATTTTCATATGTCTTATCCTTCAGTATTTAAATCTGGAAATTTTTGGTATATGATACCAGAAACATGGGAGGATAATAATGTTATCCTCTATAAAGCCATAAAATTTCCTTTTAAATGGAAGAGATTAAAAAATATAGTTTTTGAGTATCCCGGTTTAGATTCAATTCATTTTAAGTCTGGAAATATTTGGTATTTATTTACTACTCATCAAAAAACAGGCGAAAACATGTTTCTTACTACAAATAATTTTCCTGAAGGAGATTGGTTTCGTATAAAAGAAAATCCTTTTAAAAATAAATATAGAGGAGGAGGAAGTGCTTTATATATAAATAAAAAAGTAATACTACCTGTTCAACCTCCTTGTTCTGGAGAAAGAGGATATGGATGTGAAATAGAATTATGGGAAGTAACTCCGGATCTTGAAACGAAAAAAATAAAATCTATCTTACCTAAAAAAGAAGCCTTGGGATTACATCATCTATCTTTTGATCCTTATGGTACCAATTTATTTATGATTGATATAAAAAATACGAAATGAAATTCCCTAGAACCAGCATTCGTGACTCTTAGCTTTTAAACATTATAAGTAGGCAATCCCCCCCCCCCCCCTCTCAAAAATTATTATTAGTCAATCCCCCCCCCCCAGTAAAAATATAGGGAGTAAAATTCTCTTTTAGATAAATTTCTAGAAATTATAATTATAATTAATAAAATGATTTTAGTTATATTAATTATAATTATGTTATTACTTTTATTTCTAGTAATTTTGCCGTTAACTTGTAAATGGCCTTTTAAAATAAATATGACTTATGTTGAAGAAAAATTACCTATAAATATGACTTATGTTGAAGAAAATTTACCTATTAATATGACAAATGAAGAATATCAAAAACTAAGGATAGGTCAAGATATTATGATAAAAATGTTAAAAGAATTTGATAGTATATGTGCTAAGTATAATATTAAATACTGGGCTGTATCTGGAACTTTATTAGGAACAATACGTCATAACGGTTTTATACCATGGGATAATGATATAGATGTAGGTTTAATGAATGTAGAGTTAAAAAAATTATACAAAATCCTGGAGAAAGAATTGTCAGTTAACTATAAATTAGTTTTACGAGACGATCCAAGTAAAGGAAAAAATAGATATTGGAATGGAACTTACACTAAACCAGATATTTATCCAGAAGCAAAAGTTTTTTATTCACCTCCTGGACCAGATTCAGAAATACCGTTTACTACTAAAAACAACATGGTTATTTCTGAAAAACCATGTATTGATTTATTTTCATTTGTTGAAAAAAATAATATGTTAATTATGTCTCATTTTCCTATGAAATATGATTTTAATGAAATTTTTCCTTTAAAAAGGAAAAATTTTGACAATATAGATATTTATGTACCTAATCAATACGAAAAATTTATTAGTAAAGAATATTCGGATTACGTTACCTACCCTAAATTTAATGATAGAAAACCTGAACAAGAATTAATTTATACAAAAATTTTACAACATAATGCTCAACAGAGTGGTAATGGAGATGATATAGAAATAGATATCGTAATAACAAAAGATAATAAATTTATTTTAAATCATGATTTTAATATAGGTAGTAAAATAGTTAAAAATTATTTAAGAACTGATTTTCCGGATAAGATTGAATTATCAGATATTTTACAAACAAACAAAAATGGCATTATATTTTTAGATTTTAAAGAAACTACGAGAGGTACTGATACAAACGATGTAAATTCAATGATTGATAAGAATAATTATATATTAACTGAAAATCATAAATTTTATAAAGAAATAACACAGGCTTTTATAGAATTAATATCTTTGATTAAAGATGTTCCGAACAAAGATAATATTCTAGTGGCTAGCTATATTATTCCTAGTAAAAAGATACTATATATATTAAAAAAACATAAAATTAAATGGGTAACACAAGGTTACTATAAAGAAGAATTTAAAAAAAAAATATATGATGCTGCAAATAGTTTTTACAAACCTCAATATGCTTGTTATCCTTCAAATATATTAACTCGAAAAATAATTTTAAAACATAAAAAATATAATATCATCCATTTACCATATGGACATCTCAATGATAATATTAAAGATTTAATATACATATATATGAAATGATAGTTTACTCTCTTTTTATTATTATGATTGATCTAAAAAATACGGAATTCCATAGAACCACCGATTTCCAGAACACCATTTGTGACTCTTAGCTTTAATTACTTCGAATAACGACTGATTTTCGCAATATATATGACTCAATATATATTGATCCATCCCAGCCCATTCCTTTTTCTCTCGTGAAAGCTTATCGAGTTTATTGTAAAACAGAGAATGCAGTAAGTCTATATTATCTTTAGAACATACAATTATTCCTCCAGTAACTAATACACTACGAGGAGGATCCTTGTAAGTATACATCTTAGGACTTTTTAAAGGTTTGCTGCATTTATTATTTTTGAGTGCCATTAGAAAAATTTTATTTTTAAGTTTTCTTCCCATAACATCTTTACCGGGCCAATTATCTGGTAATTTATTATATCTACAATAACCTATGTCTAACCACATATAATAAGGAGTATTAAAATAATTTCCATCGATTGCACGCTTTAAAAAATTAGGTTTTTCACATTGAATCATACTGTATTCATCTAAATTCATACCGTCTTTATGCATATTTGTATTATAATACCATCCCAATTTATGGTTAAATTTTCCTTTATATTTCTGAGTAGATAAATCTCTTAGATTTGTTTCAATTATTCTAGTTGGTAAATCCTTCCGTAAATCTTTAACCATTTTATAATTTTTAGAGTCGATAAATAAGATCATTGGGCCTTTATAAGTTAATAAATTTTTCATCCATGATTTATATTCATTTTTCTTATGTTTACTTTTTATTTCTATAAAGCATGAGATAATAGTTACATCATAAGTATAGGAGGTGTTCTCTATAAATGATTCAAAACCTTCTCGTTGGAGATTTTCCCAAATTCTATATAGATATTTTTTATCTTCTTGAGTCAATTTATGAACACGACCTTCGTACCAAGAATATCTTCCATATTTATTTTTAAATACACCTCCAACAGGATATTTTAAAGTACCTTTTTCGTATTCTTTATTATTCCACGATCCTAATATTTCTGCAGCCTTAAATGGACAAGGAACGATAATATCCTCAAATTTTGCTCTTCTAAATTTACCTGAGGGATCTGTAATAACTCCTTTATATGGAATTTTGTCTGACCATAACTGAAATGGATAATGAGGAATATTTGAAGAAGCATAATTTTCTTTTTCGTTTACAATATATCTATGGATATCTGAATGAATATCCCACCCACCAATATAATCTTTTGTACCACATACAAGTTTCCATACAAGTTTATTATAAACTTTTTCGGAATAGGAGTTAAATCCTATTCCATAAATTTCTTTTTTTAATTTCTCTCTTAATTTTTTCCAATGTTCATCAGAATCAGATCGAATCATTATATCAATATCTGTATCAGTAGCTAGATGTCCAATAGAAGGTAGCTTTTCAAAATTACTACCATATCTTAATATACCTATGAGGGTACCCTCAGTGGGCCACCATTCTACTCCCATTTTGTTTAAAAGAGTAAACAGATTTCTGGCGTGTTTTATATAATTAACCTTTTCTTTTAAAAATTTTCTATCTTCTGCTTCTGATTCTTCAGGTGAGAGAGGGGTGTAGTAGCTTATGGATTTTTTCCATAAGATTATACTTATAATCACTATTATTATTAATAATGTTATTAAAACATAAAATAATATCATTTATTATACTAACACATATTATCTAATTTTATTAATACGATAATAAAATTAGTTGTTGATACTGTAATAGAGGTCTATAATTTACTAACAAATATATCAATATCTTGATCATGGGGTAATATAAGAGTGTTCACAAGGTAGTAAGAAGTATCTCCATCACAAATTGTTTTATTTAACAAAATCTACACACCTTTTTATACAATTAACAAATATATCAATATCTTGATCATGGGGTAATATAAATCTCTCCCTATTAGCTCTTTCTCTATATTTATTCAATTTAGTAAAAACCAACCCCTCAATAACTCCCATAGTATCTTTACAAGGACAATGAGAATAAAAAACTACCTCATGTTCATCGGTTTTATTATAGGTTGACAGTCGATTAGTTAGATTAGTAGCTTTCCCAAGTATATAACGCCTTTCTTTCTTTAATCCAGGAGTAGTGAGAATATATATGAAATTATTCCCCTTGTATTCAACCCTCTTTTGCTTTTTAAGATATTTATTCTCTAAATATTTAATACGTAACTTTTTAACCTTATTTTCATCTTTTTGATTTTTAATAGCTTCCATTGCGCACTCTGTTAAGCTTTTTCTAAGTTCACATATTTGATTTTTCAATTCATCGATAAAATTATTTTTATCTTGAATAATCTGATTTTTTATTCGCAATTTATTATTTTGGTGTAACTTGGAACAATTAACTTTGTGAATAGAAAGATTATATTTATTAGAAAAAGTTTTATCACATGCTTCACATTTAAAACATGATTTTGTAATCCCTCTTATTTTAAGACAATAACGAGCAGTATTTTGATGATGTTTTAAAGCACTGTTAGAATTAAATTTATTTTTACAAAATTCACATGTAATCATTTATAAAATAAAAATATATCTTTAGATCATTCATGATTTAATCAAAGATTATTCCTGAAAAAATAAGGAATATGTTCAATAATATGATTATTCAATTTACGAAAAAATAGTTTTATAATTTAGATTTTTTCAAAAAAATATAAAAATAGATTTATTTTTCTAAAAAGTTATTTTAGAAAATCCATCAAATTCTTCAAAATCAAAATACCCCACAACACAAAATTTGTTGGCGATCCAATCGACTCTTAATTCAAGGTGTTCACCTTGAATGTGTTGTCATTGAGTGTCTGCGATTGTCCACATTTGTCCACATTTGAGCATTGTCTTTAAAGGTCATTTGACATTATATGTTAAATGACATTATATGTAAACAATTTAAAGATATATTTCATATTATAAAATGATTCAATGTGAATTCTGTAAAAATAAATTTCGTAGCAAATCTAATTTATCTCACCATCAAAAGAAAGCTAAATATTGTCTTAAAATCCAAGGAAAAATAGAAAACGCTATCTTTCGGTGTGATGGTTGTGAAAAGATTCTATCATCTAAAAAGAGATTGATTGGTCATCAATCAATATGTGTTCCATATCAAAAAAAATTATGGTTAAATGAAGAAAAAGAAAAGTTAAATATCATAGTTATATCGAAGGATAAAATTATTTTAAATCAAAAAAAATTAATCAAGGAACTTAAAGAGAATGTTAAAAGTCTTCAAAAGCAATTAGAAAATGTAGCTATAAAAGCGGTATCTCGTCCGTCCTATACTAGTAATAAGAACATTCAAATTAATAATTATATCCAAAATATGCAACCACTTTGTTTAAAGGACATTAAAGAAAGTGTGCCCATGTTAACTTTGGATCACCATGTGAAGGGTCCGGAAGGATATGCTGAGTATGCCTTGGAATTTCCTTTTAAGGATAAAATTGTTTGCGTGGATGTTTCTCGTAATAAGATAAAGTATAAGAATGAGGAGGGGGATGTTATTGAGGATGTGGGGTTTAGGAAGATGATGATGAAGTTGTGTGATGCCTTGAAGGATCGTAGTTACAAGTTGTGTCAGGATCATTACGAGAAATTGCTGGATAAATTTAGTGAGGAGGAGATGGATAATACCGATTTTGATTTTATGGAGGCGGCTAAGGCGATCCATAAGTATGCTAATGGTAGGGAAAGTGAGTTTTGTAATAAAATAATAAAATTAATTAGTAAGGGAGTGAAGGGATAAATTTAAATTTAGTATAAAGAGTTCTGCGCGTAAATTAAATAAATTATGCGTAGCGGTCTTTTAACTATATATGGAACTTCTGGCGTGGGTAAATCCTATTTATCAAAGTATGTCCAAAGATATTTAAAAAATGATTTAAGTTTGATAAGTGTTGATGATATTATACATGATAAATTTGTTTATAAAGGATATATATCTCCAGATCCTTGGAGAACTATAGGTAAAGTGGGTATGGTAGCATCGTTTATTAATTCTTTTAGTACATATAATGAATTTGTGGAAAAACAGGATATATATCATGATGCTGAAGAAGATATTGTAAATTCTATAATGGAAAAGGCGTTATTAAATCACTTACCTCATAGTATATTAGATACTACAGGATCATTTTGCAATTTGGACAAAAATAAAATAGGTACTATAGTGTCTAATTTTCCTAGTTTATATATATTTAACAATAATCCTTTGGAGAAGAATATGTTATCTTATAAAAAAGCCACAAAACCAATATCATATGGATCAGATTTCATTAATTTATATTCTCAGGCTCTAAAGGATTCTGACAATGTAAAAGAAACCTTGGAAGATCTTTTTCCTAGTTTAATATTAGATAGAAAAAAGATTTACGAAAACATAGCTTCTAAGAATGGTTCATTTTATGTTTCTTCAAATACTGTTAGAAGATTATAAAGATTTGATTTTTATATATTTTATAATATTGAAGGAATGCAAGAATACATAAAATACAAACTAGTAACATCTTCGTTAGTAAAAAATGAGTTAGCTTATCTTATTATGATATTATCCTCGTGGACTATTGAGATTTTTTTGTATTATTTTATTATAACAATAATTCATATTGACAACTTTTGGATTAAATATCTTGCAGAAATTGGGTTATCTATATTTCTGTCGTTAAATTCTTTTAGAATTATAGGCTTGTTAGAACCTTATCAACCCACTATTTTCTACGGAATGGCAAAAGATATTGTCAACAATTTTACCCTGGAATATTTTAATAATTGTAAACGTGCTATAATATTTACTATTTGTTCATCTTCTTTAATTTTCTTATATAATCACGAAATTACGAGTTATTATGCTAGTATTTATATAATTCAGTATATGATTATATTTATTGTTATAGATCAATCACAAGAAAACTCAAGAATGTACGGAATCATCAAAAAACTCAAAAATAAGCCAAAAGTAAAGATGCACCATGAATGTAAGATAATAGAAGTTTATTTTTAACTTTAGATAATTAAGATAATATTCTTAATTATCGTTACGAGGGGTTTACTCTATTACATTGGTACTAAAAATCCACGACTTTATCATAACTCCCTTTAATAACCTGATGGGCTATAACAAGAACTAATTTTCCGTTAAAATTATCTTTAATGCTTTCCATAACTACTCCAGTAAGTTCTTGATCCAAACTGGCAGTACATTCATCTAACATCATTAAGGGTGTATTGAACATTTCTCCCAGAGCTAAAGTGAAGGCTAGAACAACTCTACTAAGTTCACCTCCGCTGAGCATGTTTATACCTGCTTCCATTCCCTTGTATTCAATATCTAAGTGTATTTGAGGTTTTTTACCCTTTTTGGTTTCTTTGAAGGGTGATAATTTGACTGAAATGGGGTCATTAGGGAAAAAAGATTCTAAGTAGATTTGAGCTGAAGAGTTAATAGATGAAATAACATTTCTCATGGCTATGCTTTCAGCTTCAATGATAGTTTCTTTTAGTCTGGTTGCACCTCCATATAATTTTCTATGTTCTGTTTCTTGGGAAGTGAGTTTTTTAATTTTTTGTTCCCATGAGTTATATGTTGCAATATTTTTTTGATATTGAGTGAATTTGTCAATATCTTCTATATTTTTTTTATGCAAGTTTTTTTGAGTTGTAAATTCTGCTAATTTTATTTTTTTATTTTTTATGTGTGATTTAATGAGATCTGTAGATCTTATTTTTTTATAAGACATAATATGTTGTTTATTAATTTCATTGATTGAATCTGTTAAGGTTTGTATATCGTCTTGTATAGATCTAATCATTTTCTTGATAAGATGTACTTGTGTTTTATTTATCTTTTGTTGTTCTATAGTGTTTCTGATAGTTTCTTCGTTAAAAGAAGACTTTAATGGATTTTTTTTACTCCATTCATCCCATTTATGTTGATTTCTAATTAAATTTTGTTCAAATATTTGCAAGCTTCTGGATAGGTTATTTTCTTTATATTTGGATAATTGCGAATTTAGTGATGCTAATTCTTTTATTTGTTGTTCTTGTAATGTTTTTTGCTGTCTTAATTGTTTTAGTTGTTTTTTAACAGATATTTTAGATGGTGGAGGCGAGTTATTATCATAATATTGAAGTATATCTTGTATTTCTTTATTTATTTCCTGTCTTTTTTTAATATTATTTTTAAGAGAGTGGGTTTTCGCTTTAATTTTTTCTATTTTTAAAGAATGATTATTTATATTTTTCTTCATATCATCCAAGTCTTTATTTTCTTCTATAAATTCAGGGAAACTATAGAGAGATAGTTTTTTACCGTTAAAACTTAATTTGACCTGGCATACGGGACACAAATGCATTTCTCCTTCTTTTATTATATTTTCGAGTAGATTTTGTTCTTTTTGTAATTCTTGTTCCCAGGAGGAGATTTGATTTTGATATTTTGTTAGTTTTTCGCTGTCTTCATTATCTTTATAACACTCTAATTTTTTCTTCAGAAAGTCTATGTTTGTCACGTCGTCTAATATTTGGGCGAGCTCTTCTATTTCATCCTTGTAAGATTTAGAATCATGTGAATTTTCTATATGTTTAATATTTTCTTCTATCCTAGCAATATTTTTATCATTTTCTTCCGTTTCTTTTATTTTCATATTTTCTAGTTGTTTACAGTCTTCAATACATTTTTTTCCTAATTTATTCATTTCTCTTTCTTCAATGACGGTTTGGAGTTGTCTTTCATATTTTACGAGTTGATCATTACCGCAAAATTTTATTTCTTTAATTTCTTGTTGTTTTTGGGTTATTTTAATATTATTATTCGCTATTTGTTTTTTAGTAGAATTTATTTTAGATTTTAGAAGTTGTGTAGAGTGCATTTCAGTAGTTAATTTATTTATTTTTTCAATAGTACGTTTAATCATAATTAAAGAATTTTTATACCTAATATTTTCATTTTTAGATATCCGAGGTCTATTTTTCAAGGAGCATTTAAAAGGAAAACAGATCTTTTTAGGTTTCTCGATTTCTTTAAACATTTCTGAAGCCATTTCTAATTTCGAGACTGTCTTTACTAGTGATTCCTTCCTTTCTTTAATAATTTTTTTACACTTCTTTTTTACCATGTTTAAATCAAATTCTTGAAAAGCAAAACTTTCTAGGAAAGCTAATTTTTCTATGGGAGACATAAGCACGAAAGAATTTCTTGCGTTTTGTGATATGTACCCAGTTGTTTTAAATGTCTTTCCAAACATATTATTAATCATATTTTGAGCAGCTTCATCCTCATATGATACATTTCTATCATTATTACGAAGAATTAGTTGATTAGGCCTCTTACTTCTTTTAATAATCCAATTATCTATTTCTAAAGTTACTAAACAAGAAGATTTCCCATATTGAATTATTTTGGTTCCAACTCCCTGAAGAACAAAATATATAGCTTGTAAAACAGTTGTTTTTCCCATCCCTGATGCTCCTGAAAGAAGAACTGTTCCTGTATTACCAAAATCGAAAGATTTTTTTTCATGACATTTAAAATTCTTAAGATGAAGTTTCATTTATTAGTCAGTTGGATCTCTTAAATTTAATTCAATATTTTTTATGTGTCCGAAGTACTTTTCGAAATTTAAATAAAAGATTAAGAAATAGGGATGTCACAATTTAGTTTAAAGTTAAGTTAACCACAAAATAAAATGTCCAATTCGGAAATACAATATGAAAATTATAACGACAGATCTTATGCTGTACGCGGGGACAGAAATAAGTTTGGAATTCAAATCAATTCCATAGGTGGTAGATGGAATCCTCGAATGCGTGGCGGACCTGGTTGGTTAGTTCCTAAAACTAACTTAGAAAAACTTAAATATATAGTTGAATCTTGTAATATAAAATCGAGAAAAATTCAAAATAAATATCATCGAGAAGATAGTCAAAGTGAAGATAGTTCTAGTAGTTTGGACGATTCTTCCTCTGACGATGATACAACAGAAGAACAAACAACTGAACATGTAACAAAAGAATGTAAAGATGAAAAACATGTAGAACAGAATAAAAATAAACTGGAAACAGTTGAAAATATATATAAATCAATTCCTCAACAGGATGAAAAATTGAAAAATGAAGATATTTCTTCTTATAATGATAAGAAGATTAATAAGGGAGAAGAAGATTCAGAATCTTATAATATAAAAATGGAAACTGACATACAAAAAAGAAATAAACAAAATGAATATTTTGAAAAAAATGTAGAATCAAGAAAAATAGAAGAAAAATTACCTACAAATGTGCAGGAATACCATAAAAGAGAAGAAAAATTACCTACAAATGTGCAGGAATACCATAAAAGAGAAGAAAAATCTGTGAATCAATCAAAACATCATAAAAAAGAAGAAGAATTTAGAATTAGACATAAAATAGACGAAGAAGTACCTACAAATAGACATAAAGAAGGGGAACCTAGATCTAGGGAAGAATACCGTAGAAGAAAAGAGGAACCTAGAACCAAACAAGAATATCGTAGAAAAGAAGGGGAACCTAGAACCAAACAAGAATATCGTAGAAAAGAAGGGGAACCTAGAACCAAACAAGAATATCGTAGAAAAGAAGGGGAACCTAGATCTAGGGAAGAATATCGTAGAAAAGAAGGGGAACCTAGATCTAGGGAAGAATACCGTAGAAAAGAAGAGGAACCTAGATCCAGGGAAGAATACCGTAGAAGAAAAGAGGAGCCTAGATCCAGGGAAGAATACCGTAGAAGAAAAGAGGAGCCTAGATCCAGGGAAGAATAC
>Ga0222718_10001083_pt1 | contig 27413 bp, 24 predicted proteins | sample C33_27DmetaG_FD_165045 | JGI IMG/M metagenome (GOLD analysis project Ga0222718, IMG submission 165045) | Estuarine water microbial communities from San Francisco Bay, California, United States - C33_27D | ecosystem: Environmental > Aquatic > Marine > Unclassified | place: USA: California...
GGTATCTTGTTGATGGTTTGAAGATAACGCCAAGTAATCCATTAGGTAAATTCAGTTCAAACTATAATGATAATTCTCCATCTCGGACCATCATTCAAAATGGAAATAATGAAAACATGAGAGAAGTCTTCGATGACCTCGGAAGAGAAGAAAAAACAGGATGGGGATATTTTCTACTTCATCAAGGCTACACTGTTTGGTGGATTGTAACTTCTCTTGGATTGATATTTGCTATTTTGCTGTTAGTTTGGAGTGCTCAAGATGCAGATTTCGCTCTTGAAATTAGTTATAATCCCTTTACACTTGATGGCTTTATTACATGGATTGGTTTGATTGGAACATCGTTATCTATAATTTTATACATTTCACAAAAGAATTGGATTAGTGACGATTCTGAAGCATCAATTGGTGATAAATTATATTCAATGCGCGAAACGATGATTCATTCAGCAAGTGAAACTGCATTTGTTACTTTTTGGGTAATGTCAGCCTATCTTATATTCGAGTTTTCTATGTTATTTTCGGGTATGACAGAGGCTGATTTAGCCCTCTATGGTGATGGAATTATAGCAGTAATTCTTGCATCTGTAATAGGATTAATTCCAGGATGTGGTCCACAAATAATCGCTATTACAGCATATACTAAGGATTTAATCTCGTTTCCAGCACTTGTGGCTAATGCCATCAGTCAAGATGGTGATGCACTTTTCCCATTACTCGTGAGGCATCGAGTAGCTAGTATCTGGGCAACAGTTCATACCACTATTCCCGCCCTTATTGTTGGTATTTGTTTGATGGCATTCAATATAACATTCTAATTCTTACTATGATAATTTAATATGTATTTTTTCTCTCGATTTATCAATGGATACTGTTAAAGTTCGTAGATACGATATTGATTGGTTGAGAGTAATTCTTTTCGGATTATTAATTCCTTTTCATGTTGCCATAGGCGTTTATTGGTCTACATACGGAGATGAGATTAATCCTAACATAGACGTGTTAAGTGAAAAAGATGAGTTTGAATTCGTAGAAGAAAGTAATGATTATACTGCCGAAACAATTTCTTTGACTAGTATGATTTTACATTGGATGCATCAATGGAGACTTGCTGCATTATTCATGATATCTGGGATGGGTACTGCATTTGCATTCAAAAGTAGAACTTGGAAATTATTTCTGAAAGAGAGAAGTCAGCGTTTGCTCATACCTATGTTTTTCGGAGCATGGACAATGGGTTTTATTGGTTCTGTAATTCTAGGTGATGAAGGTAGTGATCCACTTAGTCTCTCGGTTTCTTTTTTATTGGGTATTATTTGGCGTTCTCTTGTATTCTGGATACCTATTTTTGGTAAGTTGATTGCTTTGGGTCATCTTTGGTTCCTTTGGAATTTGTTTCAATATTCATTACTAATGACTCCCATATTTCACTATGTAAGCAAATATCCTAATGGAGATTTAGTACGTTTTCTTCGTTCTTTCTTCACTACCTCTATGTGTTTGGGAATTTTCTTGATACTACCGTTTATTCTAAGCATTACTGAATTTTTATTCAAACCTTGGTTTCCTGGATATATCGGTGTTGGATATGAATGGTTTTGGTTTTTAGGATTCTTTGCATTTGGATATATTTGTATTATTGCAAAAGAACAATACTATAATTTTCTTGAAAAACAGCGTTTTTCAATCACAATCATTACATTAATACTCACTATATGTTTTGTTTGGTTAAGAATCCAACAACATGACTCAGGTATCCCTTATGTTGATGGAGGGTGGTTAGAAGACGGTATTTTTCACAATAAAATGACGATGTTAGCGTGTCTAATACATAGTTTCCATGCTTGGTTTTGGTGTCAAACAATATTTTCATGGGGTTCTAAACTACTAAATACACCTAGTCCAAACTTATCATATCTAAATCAGGGAGTATACCCATTTTATATCGTACACATGCCATTAACATTTGCAGGTCTTAGAATATCCACAAATATGGGTCTAAAGAATTATCCAGCTGTCATAATTTCAACTTTATTTGTTTTCTTAACTTGCTATTTGTTCTTTGAGTTGGTACGACGAACTAAAATAACACGATTTTTATTTGGTATCAAAGAAAAGAAATCGCACTAATAATTACAGAAAATTCTAAAAATATACTCTCATTGATTATACTATGGTGAAGAATAGTACATCCCCAGAACCTTGGACCTTACATTTATTAGGTTTAATCAGTCCCTTTTTAGTCGTTTCAGGGAATCTTTTAGGTGGTTTTTATACTGCTATGGGTATAATATTCATTTGGGGTATTGGGCCGATTCTAGATGTTCTTCTCGGCAAAAGTAAGGTTTCTCGACCGCCGAGGGATTCTGGTACCCCATATGAGACCTTATTATGGGTCCATGGAATATTACATTTTTTTGTCATTGGATCTTTTTTCATATATGCATTTCAACAGAATGAAATTAATTTCTGGTTAGTAACAGCAGCATTTTCAACTGGACTTTGTTCAGGAGCTTCAGCTATAGTAACTGCTCATGAACTCGGCCATCATAAACCAAAGAGTCCTGGTTGGATTCTAGCTAGGCTTCTGTTATTTTCTGTTAATTATTCACATTTTACTACTGAACATAACTATGTTCATCACAAATGGGTTGCAACAGAACGTGATTCTGCTAGCGCTAAGTCCGATGAAGGAATTTGGTTTTTTTGGTTCAGAACAATTCCAGGACAATTCATCTCTGCAGTCAATGTTGATAATAGAAAAGGCCGTACAGGTATTAAGAATAAAACTATTCAATATTTTTCTTTACAGGTTTTAACTGGTTTAGTTTTACTTTCTTTCTCAAATGGCATAGTACTTTTATCAGGATGGCTAATACTTTCATTACTAGCAATACTAACTTTAGAATATGTCAATTACATTCGACATTGGGGTCTAAGGAGAGACGTAAATGAGCGTCAAACCATAATGCATTCTTGGAATACTGAATCACGTTGGTCACGTTGGTCATTACTCGAACTTACCAGACACTCTCATCACCATCTAGAAGCAAGCGTTCCTTTTTGGAAATTGCAATCACATCCCGATGCTCCTGAATTGCCATCTGGGTACTATGCATGTTGGTGGCCATGTTTAATTCCTCCAATCTGGAAACGTTGGGTATCTCCACGAATACCTCACAAAAATTAATTTTCAATCGTATTTCGTCCACCGCTTCACTTATACGAATGCATCCAAACCACAATAATAATGGTGATGTTGTGGGCGAAGTAACATTACATCATCTTAGAAAAACAGCTGCTCGTGATACCGAAGAGTATGTTTTTTCTCAATTGATTCCTTATATTGGAAATAAGAGAAAATTATTGGATATTATCCATCAAGCAATAAAGTTAACAAATATAGAGAATGGTACTTTCGTTGATTTATTTTCAGGCAGTACTGTCGTATCAAGATTCGCAAAAAAATTAGGTTTTCGTGTATTATCAAATGACTGGGAACCCTATTCCGAACAGATAGCTATTGGTACAGTTGTTCTTAATGAGATTCCTAAATTCAAGAATTTAGGCGGTAGTAAAAAGGTCTTTGATTTATTGAATAATGTTCTTCCAGTGGAGGATTATGTCACTAAACATTTATGCCCTACAGATGATGAAAAACTGAACCATGAAAAAGATCGCCTATTTTTCATGAGGAAGAATGGAATGAAAATTGATGCAATGCGCGAGTTGATTTCAAAATGGGTCGAGGAAGATAAAATTTCACAAACAGAGTTTTCTTATCTTATGGCATCATTATTGTATTCTGTCTCATATGTTAGTAACACTAGTGGTGTATTCAAGGGATTCCATAGAGGTTGGGGTGGAAGTAATGGTACAGCTAAATATCGTATATGTTCAGATATATCTCTGAAACCTCCCATCTTGTTCAATAATGATAGAGATAATATTTCAATTCGAGAAGATGCGGGAGTTTTGGTTAATAGACTAACTGAAATATTAGGAAAAATTCCTGATATCATTTATCTTGATCCACCGTATAACCAACACCCATATGGTTCTAACTACCATGTGCTAAATTCTATCACTCTGTGGGATAAGCCTAACTTCCCAGAGAAAATTACTAGAGGGACGAAATCGGCAATAAGACTAGATTGGCGCACCGAAAGAAAGAGTGCCTATAATTCTCGACCTAAAGCAGTGCAAGAGTTTCAAGAACTAATTGATAATATTTCTTCTAAATTCATTCTAACCAGTTATAGTACTGAAGGAAATATTCCATTGAATGATATGATGAAGATATTAGGAAGTAAAGGGTCTTTACGCATAGTTAAGAGAGAATATGTGAGATATCGAGTTAGTCCTACTAGATTATCTCCCAAGCCAAGGAACGTTGAGTTTGTAGTAATTACAGATACTAATAGTAAACCTGAATCTAAAGAAATCATTGATAGTATTATTGCAGATATTATCTCTATTGATTCAGAAATATCGGTATAGAATCAGACATATTAGTCTAATTGCTCAGACTTAATCTTTCTTCAATCAATATGTTGAAAATAATTATATGCTGTATTTTTTAGTAGAAATTATGGCCGCTTTGAGTTGATAATATGAATGATGATAATGCTAAGAAAATATGGTTATCAATTCAAAATGCTGGTGACAAACTAGTGGGTAAGTTACCTCCCTCTAAGAGTCACCCTAAAGGTAGAAACCCATACGCTCATGTAGCTATTTGTGTTAAGAATAAGTTCTCTCAATCTTACAAAGATATACCTGATGAAAGTTTTCAAGAAGTCCTCGATTATATTGATTATTTGGTAGAAAATCCGTCTTGAAAAAAATATTTATTTAATATTTAAAAGAGGTTTAGTGTTTTTTTTGGAAAAAACTGTGCTATGAATAAAGAAAAAAATACCACTACAAATTAATTCTACGATAATTTGTGCAAGAACCGTATATTCTCAGTAGGCAACCTTGATGATAAACTATGCGCCATTATTCGAAATTTTATTCAGGATTTTTACTCTAGGTTCTTCTCTCACAGGCAAATGAATCAATGAGGAGAATACACCTACAGCAATTCCTAACCACCATACAGTAGTGTAACTTCCATACATATCATACAGAACACCCCCTAAGTATACTCCTACGAAGCTCCCTAGTTGATGAGAAAAGAATACAATTCCATATAATGTTGCCATATATTTTATCCCATAGATATGTGCTACTAAACCACTGGTTAATGGTACGGTTGCTAACCATAGGAATCCCATTGCAAAAGAGAAAATTAAGACAGTATTAGCAGTTATTGGAGTTAAAATAAACCACGCCGCTGCTATTGACCTTCCAGCATAAATACCTGATAATAGCCATTTTTTACCAAATCTTTTCCCTGCCCACCCGGCCATCAGCGTACCAAATATATTAGCAGCACCGATTACCGATATTGCCATTCCACCAAGTGCTGCTGTAGTTTCAATACCTAGATCACCACACCAACCAGTCGGATCTATAGGTGCACTCATTTCTGTAACTAATGCTGGAAAATGTGCAGTAATGAATGCAAGCTGATATCCACAGGAGAAAAATCCTACAAATATCATCATATATGTCGGATCTTTGAATGCTATGAGTAATATTTCACTAAGAGACTCTTCAATTTCTTCTTTCGACGCTCTTTCAGGGTAACGCATAAATGGAAGCAGAAGTAATATCCCCAATATCGAAATTGCGAAGATTAAGAATACTGTTTGCCAGGTCATTGTTTCCAATAATATTATTGCTACTGTAGGGCCTACAATTTGGCCCGCAGATCCCGATGCTGTTGCTATGGCTAGGCTCATGGCTCTATGTTCAGGTGCACTGGCTCTTCCCACTACGGCTAAAATAACTCCAAACCCAGTTCCAGCGATACCAAATCCAACTAATATCTCATAAAGTTGTATTTCGATGGAAGTGTTGGCTCCAGTTGTTAATACCAGTCCTAGAGAGTATAATATTGCACCTAAAATTATTGCCTTTTTATCTCCTATTTTTTCAGCAAATGCTCCGAAAAATGGAGCACCAAATCCCCAAGCAAGGTTCTGTATTGCTATTGCTAAACTAAACTCAGATCTCGGCCAACCAAATTCTTCTTGAATTGGTATCTGGAAAACGCCAAATGATGCTCTAATAGCGAACCCAACTAATACAATAGAACACCCTATTAATAACACAGGTGTGAAAAGTCGTGATTCCTTTTCCATATTTGCTGCTAAATACTTTTATCGATAATGTTGTCGGTAAAAATTTATTTTCTGTGATTATTAGAATAATTTTTTTTGGGTTGTAGTAGATTTAGAAGAAGCTCTTTTCCTTGGTTTACTTCTACTACCATGTTTCTTTAAAATTCGCTGACTAATTTTCTTGACATCATCTCCTTTCCTCGCAGAATAACTTTTTTTAATTCCTTCTTTCCTACTTTCTATTTCATTTAATATTGGTTCAGGATAATCTTTACCTATTTGGCACATTATCGATTTTTGTATCTTTTCTGGCATTTTCCATGGTTCATGGATATAATCAGTTGGCACCATCGATAGTTCTGGTACCCACTTCCTAATATATTCACCATTAGGGTCGTGATCTTTTCCTTGCTTAGTCATCGAATAAGCTCTAATTGTATTTATCCCAGTTGTACCTGATTGCATCCCTACTTGTGACCAGTGTATCCCTGGTTCATAATCTAAAAATAACCTAGCAAGGTGTTCTCCAGTTTCTCTCCAAGGTAACCATAGATTATATGATGCGCAAGACATCATCATTGCCCTCATTCTAAAATTAATCCAGCCAGTTGTATTTAACTGCCTCATGCATGCATCAAAAAATGGCCATCCTGTGTTGCCGTTTGCCCATTTTTCAAATCTATCTATGTGTAATACTCTATCCATATTTTTCTCAATCATAGGATTTTGGGCTACTAAATCCAGATCGGGTTCCATCTCAAGTTTTTGTATAAAGTGACATCTCCAAGCTAGTCTTCTTCGAAATGAACTCAGACTTCTAATCCAGCTACTGTGTCTTTCAATCGCTGTTTTATTCATTTTAATAAAATTTATTTTTTCATTTGTTTTCTGTACTACTCTCCTCATTGAAAGTGCGCCTGCAGTGAAGTAAGGTGAAAGTCTTGAACCATGTTTGATTGATAAAATCGGACTAGAAATTGACTGACTATATCGTTTACTATCTCTATCTAAAAACTCATTCAATCTTTCCATAGCCGCCTCTTCACCAGGTTTTGGCCAATCAGTTAGAACACTATTCGCGAAGCCTAAATCTTCCATTCTAGGAATATTCCCCTTGAATAAAACACAATTACTGAATAAAGGGGGTTCGTTGAGTGGAATACGCATTCTTGAATCCCTTTCTTTTTTCCAAAAGTCTCGATTTTTTAATCTTCTAACAACACCATTATTAGGATATTCTTGCCATATAATATTATTTGAATCGCACCATTTAGATATTTTTTTATCTCTTTCATAAGACCATGAATTTCCAGTTTCTTCATGGCTTAGCAATCTCTCAATTCCATATATTTTGTTAATTTCATCGAATATTTCTTCTGCATTCCCTACATGAAAATGCATTTCTAATCCGATTTTCTTTAGATTTTTTGACAATTCTATGGCACAATCTAGTTCCCAATTAATATGTATGGGTGATGTATCATTAAGTTTGAACCGTCCCTCCTCTAACATGAATAGACACAAAACGGGTCTTCCAGATAAGGAAGAACTCAGCAAAGGAGCATGATCTCTAGTTCTCAAGTCTCGCTTAAACCAAACAACATCGATAGCCATACAGATTTCATGAAATCCGCAGCATATTAGGTTATGTTTAAATGAATACTTTTTGTATCGAAATTAATAACAATTCTATGTAAGTAAATACCGATTCAAAAACATGTGAGAGAACATCTTCACAGTTATCTAAGGTAGGTGTAATAAGATGTCAGATGAAGAAAATTTAGTTTCGGCAATATCCGGGATCAATAGTATCCATATAATAGGGGCAGGATTGAATAAGGAAAGAACTGCACATACTGCTGTAGGAGAGATTTCTCAAAGAGGCTGGCGAGTTGTCCCTGTACATCCGAGAGATGCTGGTGCAACTGTATCAGGAAGTCCGATAAGATCTAAACTTGAGGAAGGTGTAGATTTAGAACTAGTTGTGTTATTTCTTGCGCCTGAACGTGCTCAAAAAGTAGTTAAAAAATTATTATTAAAAAATTTAAATCATCCTCCATTAATTTGGTATCAACCTGGGGCAGCCGATGAAACCTCAATTAACTGGTTAGAAGAAGCGGGTTGGAAACTTGTATACAATGATTGCATAGTAAGATTTCTTGAAAGAAATAATATGGAAATTTCAAAAATACCTTTGCCTTGGTTTCGTCAAGTAATCGATTCGGATGAATCAGGCTGCTCTATTTGGACTGTACACGAATTTGGTGAAAATTCAGACTTACCTGTGACTAAAGTAGAATGGGTGGGAGATTTATTAGAACTTGAAAAATCTAATCATATTATTCCTAAATACATTCGAGGGCTCGTTAATGAAAAAGAGACCCTAGAAGATTGTGCTCGAAGATTAGCTAACTAATTTTACCTCTAAATGATTTATTGAAGCATGTAGAGAAAAGAAATTATTTCTTAGAGATGCACAGAATATGGGTATCACTTTGACAGATAAGTCAGTCAGGTTTGCTATTAGAAATCCGAAAGAAAACAAAGAAGTACTGAAAATAGTTTCTGAAATAATTAATTGGAATGATAATTTTCTATTTCACTAAATGTTTTATCTAGAGAAAGAATTGTTCTTTTCACATCATCTTCTGAAATCACCATTGGTGGTTTAATTTTAATTACATTTTTTCTTGGGCCATCTATGCTGAGTAGGATATTTTTTGATAACATACCTTCCACTAATAGCTCTGCTTCTTTAGTCGCAGGTTCAAGCGATGAATGATCCTTAACTAGTTCAATACCTAAAAATAGACCTTTTCCTCTTACATCACCAATTATCTTATGTTTCTTTTTTAATTCAGTTAATCCGTCAATAAATAAATCTCCCATGATTTTTGATTTTTCTATCAGATTGTCATTTTCTATAACATCCAATACCGCCATCCCTATAGCACAAGAAACTGGATTACCTCCAAAAGTAGAAAAGAATTCCATTTCCTTAAATGAAGCGGCAATCTCTTTTGTTGTGAATACCGCTGCCATTGGGTGACCATTCCCAATCGGTTTGCCCATTACGACGATGTCGGGGACAACCCCTTGTTCCTCAAATGCCCACATGTGGCTTCCAATTCTGCCAAACCCAACCTGTACCTCGTCTGCAATACATAATCCTCCTATGTTACGTATTGATTCAAACGATTTAGCCAGATAACCTTCTGGAAAAGGTATTTGTCCGGCACAGGAAAGCATTGTTTCTACTATAAATCCAGCTATAGGATTCGCATTTTTGATAATACTCTCAAACTCATTTTGATAATCTCTTGAATCATCTCGGTATATATCAGGGACAGGGGCAACATGAACCCAGTCTTCAGCAGTTCCTTTGCCCCCTGGCCCTCTAAATTTATATGGGCTCAGGTCAATTAACATTCCAGTATGACCATGATATGCTCCTTCCATAACCACAATATCATGATTATTTGTGTATGCTCTTGCCAGTCTGATAGCAAGTTCATTTGCTTCACTACCCGAATTAACTAAGAATCCAAAGTCTAGTCCTTCAGGTAAAGTATTAGATAATCTCTCAATATATTCAGTTAAACCATCATATATGTATCTAGTATTAGTGTTTAGTTTAGCCATTTGTTTCTGACCTGCATTAACTACATGGGGATTACAATGACCGACATGGCAAACATTATTCACTAAATCTAGATATTTTTCTCCAGACTTAGAATATAGATATTGCATTTCTCCTCTAGATATATGAAGTGGTTTCCCGTGACCAATCGAAAGTGATTTACTGAGGTGTCTTTCTCTGATTTTTAGTATTTCTTCAAGAGATAATTCCAGCTTACTTTCAGATATTTCCACAAACAAATGATTACACATAGATAATTTAATGCTTTCATTTGAATATCTCTAATCGATAATACGATATAGATAACAGATGTAGTCCATCTATGGCATACACAGAAGTAACTCTTGAGGAGGCTTCTGATGTCATTAAAAAAGCGGGATTCAATAATCTTATCACAATAGAAAAACTTGATGGTGGTTGGGCAAATTCAAATTATTTATTAATTCTTGAAGATCAAACCAAACTAGTACTTAAGATATGGAATGAACAAAGTCTCGCTGAAGTTAATTACTTAGTAAATATAACATCTTATCTTTTTGAATCGGGAATTCCAACTCCTAACCCGATCAAGTTTGATAATGGAGAATTCATTGTGATGAAAGATGGACTTCCTTGGACCATATTACCATTTGTTGATGGTAATTGGTTGGGAAATGATTACGAATCATTATTTTCTTTGGGTGTAATTCAAGCAAAAATGCATTTAGTAAAACCTCCTGAAAATTTGAAATCAGATTTTTCTATGGGGGTAAAATTATTTGAAAAATTATTTATTATTGCCGATGCGAAAAATGATTGGAACGATTTTCTAATTGAACTTAAATCATCTAAATCTTTGTTGCTCAATCTAGACAAATTACCAAGAGGAATAATTCATGGTGATTTATTTCCTGATAATGTGATCGGATATAATAATCGAGCAATATCGATACTCGATTTTGAAGAAGTATGTAATGATATTTTAGCATTCGATCTAGTGATGACATTTGTTGGTTTTGGATGGGAAAATGGTGAGCCTATAGGCGAAAGATGGAGTGCTATTTTAGACGGGTATCAATCAATTAGAAAACTATCCGAAGAAGAGATTTCGGCACTTCCTGATTTACATAAATTAGCTACTTTGTCTATTGCCGCTTGGAGATATTGGCAATTTAATATAAATATGCCAGGTACTGAACATGAAAATAGGTACCTGGAAATGACTTCTAGGCTTGACAAAGTGTTGCCATTTTAGAAAAAAACTTAATTTGATTCAAGTTCTTCCTTTCTTATTTTTGCTAGTTCTCTCATATCTTCATGGTGATTTCCTTCTTCAATTGCATCCTGATCATCTTCATCAACAATTTCAACACCTAGCAATGTTTCAATAATATCTTCCATGGTCACTAATCCAACAGTACCTCCAAATTCATCTTTAACGATAAGAATCTGTTCTTTATTATCCAATAAAATATCTAGTGCTTTGTCAACAGAATCTATATCTCTACAAGAATGCAAATCTCTAGAAATATCTTTCATTAATTTACTATCATTATCTGCAGCTGCTTCTCTTAGTATCTCACTACGTAGGACCATTCCATATATTTCATCAATATTTTGATTCATAGTAACTGGCATACGACCATGTACCATAATTGGTATTCTCTCTCTAATCATAGCTACTGTTTCATCACTTGATGCGGTTTCCATTACAATCCGAGGGGTCATTATAGAAGCCACTGTTTTCTCCCTTAAACCAAGTAAATTTTGAATGACTTTTTCTTCATCTCTTTCAATTACTTGATTTTCTTCAGCAATATCTGCTAGATGAGATAATTCATCCCTAGTAACAGCCTCTGTATGTACTGTAGGGAAAATGGAACGTAATTTTTCTATTGGATAGACAATCGGTAATAATACAAACATTAGCACTTTCAAGATTCTAGCCGAACTAACAGTCAATTTCCTCCAGTACAAAGCACCTATTGTCTTAGGTAAAATTTCACTTAACAATAAAATTGCAATAGTAAGTAGAGATGCCGATACTGCTATGACATATTCACCTTGGTAAGCATTCTCTACTTCATGACCAACACCTAATGCACCAACAGTGTGTGCAATCGTATTGAGTGTTAAAATAGCGGTTAGAGGCCCCTCAGGGTCTTCTTTGAAATCACTCCATGTTTTACTTATCTTTGGATGTGTGTCTTTTAGTGCAACTATGTGTCCATGAGTTGTTGAAAGTAAAACAGCCTCCAATATGCTACATAGGAACGATGCGCCTAATGCTAGTGATGCGTAAAAAATAATTAATGTAGTTGGTTCCACTTTTATTGCCTCTTAGAGAACTTTTGGGTTGGTTTTACTGTAGTAACTGCATGACATGCGGTTAAGTTCGGGACGTAACAGGAGCGATTAAGACATAAACATGGTGCTTCACGCATTTGCTACCGGTGTATATTGGAGGTGGAAAAAATGGAGCATGTAGCGATATTTATGGCTTGGCCGTATGCAAATGGTCCGTTACATCTAGGGCATGTTGCAGGTAACTGTTTACCAGCAGATATTCAATATAGGTACGAGAGATCTCGAGGCCGTTCAGTCATAATGTGTAGTGGCTCCGATGAGCATGGTACACCTATAACGGTAACAGCTGATCAAGAAAATGTTCATCCACAGCAAATAGTGGATAGATACCATCAGATTAATACTCAAGCATTAATTGACTTAGGATGTTCTTGGGGAAATAATATTGACCCTAGGGGATTAGAATTCGGTGGTACTTTGTACAACCGTACAACAGACCCTAGGCATAAGGAATTAGTTCAAGAATACTTTACTCAGTTGAAAGATTCTGGTTTCCTTAAGAAACAAACCATGCAACAGTATTGTTCTATTAGTTCTGATGGAGTGACAAAATTCCTTCCTGATAGGTACGTTGAAGGAGAATGTCCAGTATGTGGAACTGATGATGCTAGAGGTGACCAATGTGACGACTGTGGGTCTACATATGAGTCCATTGAACTAGTTAATCCACGTTCAAAAATGGACCCTGATGCAAAAATTGAGATTAGAGACACTGATCATTTCTTTTTCCAGCTTAATCTATTCCAAAATGAACTTGAAAAGCATTCTCAAACGAAGCAAAAAATATGGAAACCTAATGTTAGAGCAATGACTAAGAATTGGCTTAATATGGAATTAAGACCGAGGGCAGTAACTCGAGATATGGAGTGGGGGATTAAGGTTCCAATTTCGGATAAAGATTGGGATACCAAAAGAATTTATGTTTGGTTCGAAGCAGTTCAAGGATATTTGACATGTTCAAGAATTTGGGCAGAAAATTTCTCTGAAAATAGTGATGATTGGAAAAAATGGTGGACTAAATCTGATGATGGAATAGAGCCTAAGCATATTTATTTCATGGGTAAGGATAACATTCCATTCCATACTGTGATATGGCCTTCAATTATTATGGGTCTTAATTCTGCTAATTCTGGTTATGAACCAAGTAGTATTATTCAGCCTGGAGAGTTAGTTCTTGAAACAAACGTCCCTGCAATGGAATTTCTAATGCTCCAAGGTGGTCAATTTAGCAAAAGTAGAAAACATGCTGTTTGGTTACCTTCTTTTTTGAAAAATCACAGTCCAGATACATTGCGTTACTTCCTTTCAATTAATATGCCTGAGGGCCATGATACTGATTTTCGTTGGGAAGAATATGTAGATAAAGTCAATAATGAATTAATTGGAACTTATGGTAATTTTGTCCATAGAGTAATGACCTTATCTCACAGATTAGAATCTATTAATGGCGATAATCCATTATCTAAATATTATAATTTAGATGATAACAAAGGATCAATAATTAAAATTCAAGAACTATTAGAAAGTGCTATTAATTCAATGGAGAAACAGCGATTCAAAGAGGCTTTGAGGTCATTAATGAACATTTCACAAATTGGTAACGGACTTATTCAACATTCTGAACCTTGGAAATATATGAAATTAGAAGATTCTTCTGAAAAATCTAAGTCTTTGTCGACCTTAGCATTTTGTTGGCAAATATGCAGGGGTCTTGCTATCACACTCCGTCCATTTTTACCATTCCAATCTGATGAATTATGGACAATGTTAGGTGAAGATACAGTTATCGATAATATTTTATTTGAAGATTCATTTAGTTTTGATAACGATTTCTCATGGAATTCTGATAAACCTAAACCTTTGTTCCAAAGGTTAGAAATTGAGGAAATACTAGAAAGAGAAAAACTAATTGCAGGTAGTAGTGCAGATGATAAAGAAATAAAGGAAGAGGATGTGGATTATATCGATTTTGAAGATTTTATGAAAGTAGAAATGAAAACAGGAAAAGTAATAGCAATAGATGATCATCCTAATGCTGACAAATTATATGTTGTCACCATTGAAGATGGCCCTGAATCAACCAGAACTGTTTGTGCAGGGTTAAAAGGAATTTATGAAAAAGATCAACTTTTAGGTAAGCAAGTTGTATTTGTTGCAAATCTTAAACCTAGAAAACTTAGAGGAATTATGTCTGAAGGTATGATTTTGGCTGCAGATGATGGAGATGGTAAAGTTTCCGTTCTAACATTAGATTCAGACATGCCTACTGGTTCACAAGTCAGATGATTCAGGTTTATCGAAAAAATCCCATTGTATTTCTGCTAATTCTGAATTATTTTTTGCTCCGGCATATGCTTCAAGGGGTTCAGCATTTAATTGGAAGAACGAATCGCCAAATCGAAATGGTTTCATAATATTTCTGGCCTGTTCCCATCTATCAATCAGGACTAAACTTAGTGCCAGAGCCTCCGAGGTAGATAATCTACCTGGTTTACCCCAAGAAACTGGATTTGCAGCTAGTACACAAGGGAGAGTTCGCCCCTCTAATTTTGTATTATTCTCAATATATTTTAGTGATGAATCAATTTGTTTCCATGAACAATCTAAAGCTACTATTGATGCCCCTCTGTCAATACTATTTTTATCATCTGGTCCTAATAACAAACCTGCTTTAGGGTCTAATAGAAATCCTCTTTTAGGTGATTTCTTAATATTAGTGTGCAATATGGCATGACCATATTTTTGTAATCTTCTTGCGGTACATTTCTTCGGGTCATCTTGTTCTAAATGTATGATGTGTAAAGGAACATTCCCCACTATTCTTCCCTCCGAGATAATAGGTCTTCAAGTGCATCACCAATTGTCATATTTCTTTTATTTACCATAACTGAAGATGTGTGTTCTGAACTGCGTTCAACATTAAGTTCAATTGACAATATTTTTTCTATTTTTTGAATCAATTTATCTGTTGGTCTTCCACCCTTTTCTATTTTTTGAACTATGTTTAATCTTTCATTCATCTTTAGAGCAAATGTTCTCTGGTCCCAGCCTTTTTTCTTACGACCTTGTATGATTCTTTTATGGAAATCAGGAGCTAATTCTTTTTCTTTTTTAGCCATAATATCCTTGCCAGCAATCCCTCTACTAGTCACTACTTGCTTCTTTTTAGAAACCATATTAGTAAACTTAGTTGGCAACTCTACTACTTGGAGATTCATTGATTCTATGCACCTTGTACAGGCTTCAACTTGTATACCGGCAGTCCGTGCCTTTTTAGTGGAAACTTTCTCTATCCCACATAACTCGCACGATGCCATGAAACTGCGAGCACAGTGTGATACAAGACTGCTTCGGGTAATAAGCGTCAAATGTGGAATGCATTAGGTAGCCTTATGACGAGTCGCGCCGGTTCACCATCTAAGGACAAATCTACTAATGATATTAGTGGTGATTCCATATCAAAAAAGACTCTCAGTGAACTGAAAGAGCAGTATGCTTTACTATCAGAAGATGCTAAGCAATTAATGACTGAGAAGATGTTTCTTGAGAATGAATTAAGTCAACTGAAAAAAAGAGTTAATAGATTAGATGAAGAGATTAGAAGTCTAAGAACACCTCCCTATATTATTGGTAATATTCAAGACGTTATAGGCGAAAAAGTAGTTGTTAGAAGTTCAAATGGTACAATATTCCTTGTATCAAAAAATCCTCGAATAGATAACTCACAGATTCTTCCAGGTGTACGCGTTTCAATGAATCAGGACACTTTAGCAGTAATAGACATACTTGAAGATGCATTTGATCCATTGGTTTCCGGTGCCGAAATAATCGAGAAGCCAAATATTAACTATTCAGATTTAGGTGGATTGGATGAACAAATTAGAGAAGTTAGAGATGCTATTGAACTATCGCTAGAGAAACCGGAATCTTTCGAGAAATTTGGTATCCAACCCCCCAAGGGAGTATTGCTAACGGGACCACCTGGGACTGGAAAAACTATGCTTGCCAAGGCAGTTGCCAGTCATACAAATGCAACATTTCTAGGTTTAGTTGGTTCAGAACTAGCACAGAAATATATTGGAGAAGGTGGAAGAATGGTTCGTGAACTATTTTCTCTTGCTAGAAAGAAGTCACCATGCATTATTTTCATCGATGAGATTGATGCTATTGGCTCTAAAAGACTTGATTCTTCTACATCGGGTGATAGAGAAGTTCAGCGTACATTAATGCAACTTTTATCCGAGTTAGATGGTTTTAATCCTCTAGAAAATGTAAAAGTTATTGCTGCAACTAATCGTCCCGAACTCCTTGATAAAGCATTACTTCGGCCTGGGCGGTTTGATAGAATTGTTGAAATCCCATTACCAAATATTGAGGGGAGAGAGGCCATTTTCAATGTACATGCTAGAAAAATGCCTTTAGATAAGAATGTTGATTTCTCAAAATTATCAATAATTACAGAAGGTTACAGCGGAGCTGAAATCAAAGCAATTACAATTGATGTTGGTATGAAAGCCATTTCTGAAGGTGTTTCTAAGTGCAAAATGTCTCATTTTAAGGATGCAATTTCATCCATAGATACGAAAAGAAAAGGGGTACAAAATAATGGCCCTGATCGATTGTACGGTTAGGTGTCTTAATGAATAATATTCTAATTGAATGTGTACCAAATATTAGCGAGGGTAGAGATTTAGATATAATAAACTCAATTGTTGATGCGGCAAGAGAAATTGAAGGAGTTAAGGTGTTGGGTTGTGAACCAGATTCTGATTATAATAGGACAGTAATTACAATTGCAGGCGATCCAGTTAGTGTAACAAAAGGCGCACACGCAATAATAATCAAATCATTAGAATTAATAGATATGAGAAGTCATTCAGGAAATCATCCGCGTATGGGTGCAGTTGATGTATGCCCTTTTGTCCCTTTAACGGCTAATTCTATGATTCATTGTATCCAATCTGCAAAGGATTTATCGGAATTAATAGGTGATACAATACCTCATTTTTTCTATGGTGAAGCGGCTTCATCGGAAGAAAGGACATCATTATCTAGTCTCAGGAAAATGGAATACGAGGGCCTTGAATCTCGATTTAATGGTGGAGAATGGATTAATGAGGATACTAGGATGCCTGATCGCTGGTCAGGAACCTGGGGGAGTAATGAACGTCGTTTTGGAGCTGTAGCTATAGGAGCAAGAAATATTCTTGTTGCATACAATGTTAATGTCAATGAAACTGATGCCAAAGCTTCTAAAATTGCTGGTTCAATTGTCAGAACTTCTGGTAGATTAATAAAGAAAGATGGTAAGAAAATGAGGATAAAAGGTCTATTAAATCATGTTCAAGGCATGGGTGTTCCACTACCGTCATCTTCAATTTCCCAAGTTTCAATGAACCTTCAAAATGTCTCTGAAACTTCGATGCATAAGGCTTACGAAACTGTAAAATCCATTGTTAACGATCATGGAGTTAAAACTTGTGGGTCTGAACTAGTAGGTCTTGTCCCATTAAGTGCTATGCTAGATTCTGGTAAGTGGTTCTGCCCAGATTCAGATAATGCTTCCGAAGAAGAATTAGTACAATGTGCGATTGAAGGATTAGGATTAGATTATTTAAGAAAATTTAATCCGAATGTAAGCATTATAGAATGGGCAATAGAAAACCGAGGTGAAAATTATGAATGAGGGTTACATGTCGATATTGGAGAGTATAGGTTCTGAAGCCCCTACTCCTGGTGGTGGGACAGTAGCGGCTCTAACTCTGGCTCATGCTCATTCATTGGCAGCAATGGTTTCTAGGCTGACTATTGGAAAAAATAAATGGCATGAAGGGCATGATATATCTAATATGATAATTGATTCTAGTGAAAAATCTTTGCAAAGGGCTATAAATTTAGCTGAGGGGGACTCATTGGCATTTGACAAAGTAATTGATTCATACCGAATGCCTAGAAGTAATGATGAGGAAATTGAATCAAGGAAATTAGCAATACTTGAATCCACTATTGGAGCGGCTAAGACCCCTTCTGAAATTGCAGAGGAAGGGTTAAAATTATTATCAATATTGCCTGATTTAGCAAGATACGGTAATCTCAATGCTATCACCGATCTTGCTGCTTCTTCTGAGTTAGCCTATACTGCCGTTTATATCGCATCATTAAATGTTAAAATCAATGTTGATTCTATGAGTGATAAAGAATTGAATAAAATTCAAAACAACACTACAATAATACTCACGAAGTCTGAAGAATTAATTATGTCGATTAGAGAAATTGTTTCCCGGAGGATGGCTACTTGATTGATTTTTCTAAAGAGTTTGAATATGGTGTCCCTACAGAGCTTCCACCAAAAAAAGAGTTGGATATGTCTGTAGATCATGCACCAAAACGGCCTAATGTCCTAAATGATAAGCAAAAAAAATTAGCTGTAGCCAATTCATTAAGATACTTTCCTGAAAAATGGCATGAAGAGTTAGCCATAGAATTTAGCAACGAATTAAATAATTTTGGGCATATTTACATGCATCGATTCAGACCTGACTATGAAATGTATGCACGCCCTATTACAGAATATCCCTGTAACGATAAAAAAGCTGCTTGTATCATGTTAATGATTCAAAATAATCTTGATCCAGCTGTTGCACAATACCCTCATGAATTAGTTACTTATGGAGGTAATGGAAGTGTTTTTCAAAATTGGATTCAGTATAGAATAACAATGCATTATTTATCTAAAATGAACGAAAATCAAACATTAGTTATGTATTCAGGCCACCCACTAGGATTATTTCCATCTAATGGTAATAGTCCTCGTGTTGTTATCACGAATGGATTGACAATTCCAAATTATTCATCTCAAAATGATTATGAAGTTATGAATGCATTAGGGGTTACTCAGTATGGACAAATGACTGCAGGTTCTTACATGTACATTGGCCCTCAGGGAATAGTTCACGGGACTACATTAACAATACTAAACGCTGCAAGAAAATATCTTAATTTCGATACAAAAAATGGTTTGGGAGGATTACTCTATGTTACCTCAGGCCTAGGTGGAATGTCTGGAGCACAGGCCAAAGCTGCTGTAATTAGCGGAGCAGTATCAGTGATAGCTGATTCCAATTCTCATGCTGCGGTGAAAAGATATGAGCAAGGATGGTTATCAGAGTTATTTTATGATTTAGATGAACTAATAATTAGATTAAAAGTTTGTATTGAAAACAAAGAAGCAGTTTCTCTGGGTTACGTTGGGAACATTATTGATGTTTGGGAGAAATTATATTATGAAAATATCACCCCTGATCTTGGGAGTGATCAAACAAGTCTTCACAACCCTTGGCTTGGTGGCTATACTCCACACGGTATGACTTATGAAGAGATGAAAGAAATGATTTCTAATAATCCGGAAGAGTTTAAAATTAAAGTTAAAAATAGTTTAATTAAACACGTAAATGTAATAAATAATTTATCTGAAAAAGGGATGTATTTCTGGGATTATGGTAATGCCTTTTTACTCGAAGCTGGAAGGGCTGGGGCCGATATTTATTCAGATAATACAGAATCGGGATTCAAATATCCATCTTATGTTGAAGATATAATGGGGCCAATATGTTTTGACTATGGATTTGGTCCTTTTAGATGGGTTTGTTCATCAGGGAATGATGATGATTTAGCAATCACCGACGAGATAGCCTCAAGAGTACTAAGGTCCTTAGCAGATGAGGCGCCATCTGAAATTAAAGGGCAATATTTTGATAATATTAGATGGATTGAAACAGCGAATGAAAATGGCTTAGTCGTAGGCAGTAAAGCTAGGATATTATACGCAGATGAAAGAGGAAGAGTCGAAATCGCACAGGAATTCAACAAGGCAATTTCTGAAGGAAGAATTTCTTCTCCAATTATTTTAGGTAGAGACCATCATGATGTCAGTGGAACTGATAGCCCGTATAGAGAAACTGCTAATATCAGAGATGGTTCGATGTTTACTGCGGACATGTCAGTTCAAAATTTCATAGGTGATTCTTTTCGTGGTGCTACTTGGGTTAGTCTGCATAATGGTGGTGGCGTAGGTTGGGGAGAAGTCATTAATGGCGGTTTTGGAATGGTTATCGATGGTAGTGATAATTCAGATGAGAACATCAAATCAATGTTATCATGGGATGTCAATAACGGCATTGCTAGACGTGCATGGGCACAAAATTCTGAAGCTATTTTCACCATTAAGAGAGCGATGGAAAATGATCCGAATCTGAAAGTCACTGTACCTAGTAAAGTATCGAAGAGTTTACTTGAAAGGATATCCTGAGGTGTAATATGAATAATCCCGAGATTGTACTTGATGGAAATTCTTTAACAATAGAACAAGTTATTTCTGTATCTAATTTTAATACAAAAGTTAGATTATCAAATTCTTCTATTTCTACAATTAAAGATTCTAGAAACCTTGTTGAGAATATAATATCAAGTGGAGATGTGGTATATGGGATTAATACTGGCTTTGGTGCACTTTCTAATGTCACAATACCAACAGATAAACTTGAAGATCTTCAATCAAATTTAATCCGCTCCCATGCCTGTGGCCTTGGAGAAAGGATGGACCCTAATTCAGTCCTAATGATGATGATTGTAAGGGCAAATTCACTTGCTAAGGGTTTTTCAGGAGCGAGATTAGAATTGATTCAACTATTAGTTGATATGATAAACAATAGAATAGTACCTGTAGTGCCAAGAATAGGGTCATTAGGTGCATCAGGAGATTTAGCGCCGCTATCTCATATGGCACTTGCTATGATGGGAGAGAGCGAAACACAAGTACAAACTAACAATGGGGATTGGGTTACTTATAATTCATTAGAGGCTTTAGAAAATTTTGGTCTCAAGCCAATTAAATTACAGGCGAAAGAAGGCCTCTCATTGATTAATGGGACTAGTCAAATGTGTTCATATTTATGTCAAAGTATAGTTAATCTTGAAATGTTAATTTTTGCAGCAGATGCTGCTCTTTCCACCTCTATTGAGGCCATAAAAGGGTCGTATGTAGCATTTGATAAAAGAATTCATGATGTTAGGCCTCAACTGGGCCAATCAATTTCTGCCAGTAGGATTAGAGGTTTTTTGAATGATTCTGAAATTAATGAATCCCATATCGATTGCGATAGAGTTCAAGATTCTTATTCTTTTAGATGTGCGCCCCAAGTTCACGGGCCAATGATTGACGTATTACGAGAAGCGAGAAGAATTGTCAATATAGAAATTAATTCTGCTACAGATAATCCTCTTGTGTTTTCGAGTAAAGGGGAACCAGAAGTGATTAGTGGAGGTAATTTCCATGGTCAAATTCTTGCCATTATCAGCGATAATATGGCTATTTGTATACATGAGATAGCCAGTATTTCTGAAAGACGTATTAACCAAGTACTTGATCCTCAATGGAGCGGTCAGAAAGCATTTTTAGCCAATGATGAAGGTTTAGAAAGCGGTTTAATGATAGTCCAATACGTTGCTGCTGCTGTAATTGCTGAGTTATCACTACTGTCGAATCCTGTATCTACCACAAATGTTCCGGTTAGTATGGGTAAAGAAGATCATGTTTCCATGGGTGCAACCGCCTCATACAGGACATTCAAAGCAAGTAAATTATTATCTTCAGTAATTTCTAGTGAATTGATATGTTCATGCCAAGCACTGGATAATATCGCTGAAAAACCCTCAAAATCCGTAGGTAAAATTCATAATTGGTTGAGAAATTATGTTTCAAAAATTGAAGGTGACAGAAGTACTACTAAAGATACTGAAATAATAGCTAAATTACTGTTAACATCCGAATTCATTGAAATATTTGGGGAGTGAACTTTTGCAAGAAAAATTGCATATGTCTCAACACCCAGGAATTAACCCACCTCCTTTTAGAAGTACTATATCAGCTATTGATAAAAATATTATTTTTCTCAAAGATTCATTTTGCTACCCTCGCGGAGGCGGACAACAAGGTGATACTGGTATGATTTCAAAAACTAATATAGAAACTGAGTTATTGGAAACATTACCTGGTGAATCAATTATTCATCCAGTAATTTCTACAGATGGCTTCAATGTGGGTGATGAAGTTTTATGCACTATCAATCAGCAAAGAAGGAATAAAAACACATCAATGCACACTGTCCAACATATAGTATCAGCAATAGCTAATGATATGTTTTCCGCGGAAACAGTTGGTAATCAAATTAGTGAGGAATATACGAGAATAGATTTATTATTCCCAGATAGAGACAAATTCAATTCAGATGATTTGGTTCAGGCAGTAAATGACATTATCAATTCTTATAAAAATGTTAGAATACATAACTGGGAGAGAGATAGAATACTACAACATGAGCAAATGAGACATACCAAATTCATGGATCGAATACCATCTAGTGTGACTGAACTGAGAGTCGTTGAAATCGTCGATGTTGATTTGTGCCCATGTGGCGGAACACATGTAGATAATACCTCAAAACTAGATGAAATAATCATTACTAATGTTAAATCAAAAGGCGCTGGAAAATTAAGAATTTCTTATTCTTTGAATAATCATTAATACTTGTATGTAGTTATTGGTGGGCTCGGCAGGAATTGAACCTGCGATCTCCACCATGTCAAGGTGGCGTCATAACCCCTAGACCACGAGCCCCGTATAGAGTGGGCGTGCATACCACTGATGAATGATTCTCTTCGTAAATTTGAATTAAGCAACGATCTTAGAAAGTTTACCGTCGCAGTTTTCTCTGGAGCATAATCCTGAAACTCTTGTTCTACCATTTTTCATAATAATTTTTTTAGGAGATTGTACAAACACTGAGTTTTTGCATTTCATGCAATAAGCTTCTACAGGTATCATATTCTTTCGAGTGTGCCTCTACAACTAAACCTTACTAACACGGTATATTTAGCAAAATTTACATATATTTGTAAAAACGTCTTACTGCAAGCCTGTATTATCTTTTGTATGGGTTCCAATTTCTGATAACTACTATTATCGGCCGAGCGTGTATCGGTAAAATGAATCTATTTATTGATCAGGTTATTTTAAATCATATTTTTTACTATATAATTTATTGAATAATTTTAATAATAAATTTAATTCTAATCTTAAATAAATAATGGTAGGTATAACTATTTATGATTTTACAACAGACCCTGAAAAATATGTTTTGAAAATAGGAGATACCCCCGGAGTCTGGCACCAGTAATCCACATGCTTACTATTAAGAATATTAAAATCAGCAGCTCCTCCCTCGTACAAAGAACCAACACATTTTTCCATTTCACTATTAAGAGTCGATGCAGGATTTCTTGTGCATGCTACTAATGCAGCTAATGGATCAATGCCTATCCGGTGTGTTGCCAGACTAGAAACAAATGGTAGCGAAAGAGATTGGCAATTAGGATTGAAATCTGTTGCTAAAGAAAAATTCCAATCATTCTCGATACAATCAAGTATTCCATTACCTAGATTTTTTCCTAAAACATAAGGGGTACCTGGTAGAAATACTTGCATAGTTCCAGATTTATTTGCTTTATCTCTAGAATCATCATTGCTGAAACCTACATGATCTGCGCTGCAACTTTTTAGTTCCGCAGCGAGGGACAAGCCTCCAGAATCTACAAACTCATCAACATGAAGGCGACTTTTTAACCCGAAATTCTTTGCAGACTTGACTAGAGTTTCTGTTTGTTCAAGATTAAACCATCCTGGTTCACAAAATACGTCAATCCATTTTGCTAACCCTTTCTCTGCAACCAATGGTAATTGCTCATGAATTAATTCATCCATATATTCGCTGACTTTTTTGTCATCAGGGAAATCGTGGGCTCCGAGCCATGTTGGGAGAATATTTTGATTGTTTCCTCCTAAAGAATTAGTAGCTTGAAGAATCTTAATTTCGCTTTCTACTGATAAACCATAACCACTTTTTGCTTCGATAGTTGTAGTCCCATAATTTGATGATTGTGAAAGATTACTGCGACCAATGGATTCTAATTCCTTTTGTGATGCTTTTCTTGTCGCCTCAACCGTTTTAGAAATTCCACCACCCAGTTTAGATATATCTTGGTAAGACAAACCATTTTGCCGCAATCTAATTTCATTAGACCTATCACCGGACCAAAGAAGATGTGTGTGGCAATCAACTAGCCCAGGTATTATTGCCTTACCATTTACGTCTAAAAGTTCTACTTGGAAAGATTTTCCATCTTCCATATCTGGTGCGAATTCTTCTAATAATTCTTCTTGTGGTTCGATTTTAACTATGTTCTCTTCAGATATCAGAATTGAGTGCCCACGTTCTAAAATTAGATTTTCACGATCAGACATTCTCATACCTGAAAGTGGTTTTGAGACGTCTCCATAAGACAAAGTCGCTATTTCCCCTATGTTGAATAACAGTAGGTCCATGATAGCGGACAGGAGTGACACTTGAAAGGACTCCCTTCATCGGAGGTGTAATGGGTGTGATTTTGGGGATTGAAAGCACTGCTCATACTTTTTCCTTCGGTGGCGTTTATACTAATGGAAAAACAATACCATCTTCATCCGCCTTGTTCAGACCTGAACAAGGAGGTATCCATCCGCGTGAGGCAGCCGATCATCATTCATTATTATCTGGAAATTTATTCAAGGAATTTATTTCTAAAAATCATATACCAGTGAATCAAATAGATGCGATTGCATTCAGTCAGGGGCCGGGTTTAGGCCCCTGCTTGAGAGTCGGGGCTTCAGTGGCAAGATCTCTTTCCGATAAAATGGGCAAGCCATTAGTTGGGGTGAATCATTGTGTAGCACATATCGAAATTGGTAGACTACAAACAGGCTGCCAAGACCCAGTTCTGTTATATGTAAGTGGAGGTAATACCCAAGTAATTGCGAGAAACGGTAGTAGATACCGAGTAATTGGAGAAACATTAGATATAGGTATCGGAAATATGTTAGATAAATTTGCTAGAACACAAGGGATTCCGTTTCCAGGTGGTCCTAAAATTGAAAAATTAGCTAATGAATGGGAAAAAAGTAATCCTTCAGCCAGTTTAGATGAAATTATATTACCATATGGCATTCAAGGAATGGATTTATCATTTTCAGGTATTCTAACGGCTGCTGTGCAAAAAGTTTCAGATGGACACTCTCTTCAAGAGGTTTGTTGGTCTCTCCAAGAGCATTCTTTTTCAGCATGTATAGAAGTTGCAGAAAGGGCATTGGCTCATACAGGAAAAAGTGAATTATTACTAGGAGGAGGTGTGGCTTGTAATGAAAGAATCAGAGATATGGCTAAGCTAATGTGTGAAGATAGGGGAGCAACTGCTTTTTGGCCAGAGAAACAATATTGTGTAGACAATGGAACAATGATTGCCGAACTAGGCAGAAAGATGCTTAAGCATAATATTTACACTAAATTAGAAGATAGTGCCATTGATCCTTCTATGAGAACTGATCATGCAGAAGTGGTATGGGACTAATTCTCGCTTTAAGAAGGCTTATCTAAGGCACTTGGTGGCCGATATACGGGACTGAGTATATTGAGAGGAGGAAGAAGGAGAGGACCACCCAAAAGGGCGCCAAAGAATATCTTCAGTCCCGGTGCTAAGAAGGAACAAAAAAAACCAGTCCATCATCCTCCACCTAAAGTACAAGCAATTGTCCCTCCTACTCCGATTACTCCCCCAAAAATTGCTGGTTCAGAAAAAGAAAAAAAGATTCAGAAAAAGGCTATTAAATCTAAAGATAGTAAACCTGAAATTATAGAAAAAACATCTATTGAAGTGCTTGAGGAAGTTATTCCTGAAATAATTCAGGAAGATATTTCTAAAGAAATCATTACAGATCAAATATTAGGAAACAAACCTAAAAAAACACGTGGTTTAAAGCAAATTAAAAATAAAAAAGATATTAAATCTAAAGATTTGAATGTTCAAAGCGATAGGGCTGCTGCACTAATTGAACAAAGTAGAAAAAGAGCTATGGAACCGGTTGTGGCCAAGAGCGATATGATTAACAAAATAACAAAACCTGTTGTCACTAAAAGACGTAGAAATACTAAAACAAGTTACCAACCTGCTGCTAGAGCCAAGCGGTTGAATAGGAGTAGACATATGGAATACAAATATGAAATGAGAAAACTACTGGTAGATATAAATGTCCCTGAAGAACATAGATCAAACCTATTAGGTACGATTTGGGCAAAGGGAGAAAGGAAAACTACAACCGATGCTAAAGATTTTCTTCTTGAAAAAATAGCTGAAGGAGCAATAGATGAAGAACAAAAGTCCAGACTTGAAAAAGTAATAGACGATTATACAATAAGGAGATGAAAATATGCTAGTAGAAAATAATAAAGTGGTCAAAGTGCATTATCATGGATATTTCCCTGATACAAGAGAAGTATTCGATAGTTCGTTAGAGAGAGAACCGCTAACATTTTTGGTAGGTCACGGACAAATGATACCTGGTTTTGAAGCAGAGATTTTAGGTGCAGAATTATCTGAGAAAAGAACATTTACATTGGATCCAGACAGAGCATATGGACACAGAGATGAAACAAGAATTACTGATATGCCATTCCCTGACTTTCCAGAAGGAATAGAAGTTGGGATGAAATTTCAAGCAGAAGTTAACGGTATGCCCATGCCTTTCGAAATTATTAGTATAAATTCAGATAATGGAGAGTCTGGTACAGTTACATGTGATTTTAATCATCCAATGGCAGGTAAAGCCTTAACTTTTGAAATTGAAGTCATTGATATAAGAGATGCCGCAGAAGAGGAAATAGCTCATGGACACGTCCATGGAGAAGGCGGACATCATCATTAGATAATCACATAATTCATTTGCTGTATCGTTACCCGCAGTATGTGGAGAAGCGCTCGAGTAGGTCGACGACACGCAGTGGTCTAGCCAGAAATGATGTCCCTACACATGAAACACTTGCAGATACAAAACACCCCGAAAAAGGTCACTCATTACCTGGCGATCCGCCGTATACTCGTGGTATCCACAGAGGTATGTATAAGGATAGATTATGGACTATGAGACAATATGCAGGTTTTTCTACTGCAAAGGAGACGAATGAGAGATTCAAGCTATTGTTAGATTCAGGACAGACTGGGCTATCAGTAGCATTTGATTTACCTACACAGTTAGGGTTAGATTCAGATGATGA
>Ga0222718_10001084_pt1 | contig 27403 bp, 31 predicted proteins | sample C33_27DmetaG_FD_165045 | JGI IMG/M metagenome (GOLD analysis project Ga0222718, IMG submission 165045) | Estuarine water microbial communities from San Francisco Bay, California, United States - C33_27D | ecosystem: Environmental > Aquatic > Marine > Unclassified | place: USA: California...
TCTATCCTGATACCCAAAAGGCAGATGAAAGCATAGATCTCTTAAGTTAAAAATTCCAATAAGGTTTAGTTTTTCAACGATAGAAGGTCCGATACCTTTTAACTGAGTTAGTTCAATATTAGCCACTTAACGATAATACTTTTAATATAAGGACTTTAGAAACATATATATGAAAAAAGTTTTAATTATCGGCTACGGAGACATTGGCAGTCGCATAGCTGCAAGACTTCCAAAGCAAGAATTTATAGGCGTTTCTAGAAGTGCGCCTGCTGATTTACCAAATGTTGAATTTATTCAGCAAGACTGGATGAGCGAATCAAAATTAATTTTGCCTTCTATAGATTTCTCAACCATTGTGTTGATATTAAAGCCAACCTCGTCAGATACAGATGGCTATCAAAGAGGATTCTTAGACGCGTCATATTACTTGATGGATTTTTTCAATAACAAGATAAGTTATGAAAAATTACTAATTGTTACTTCAACCAGGGTTTATGGCTTGGGCAATGGAAGAGAGATCACAGAAGCAGTAAAACCTTTGCCTGATGATCCGCAAGCAAGAATTATTTTAGAGTATGAAGAGTTTGTAGCGCGTGAATCCAAAATAGAGCCTTTAATTTTGCGTCCCTCGGGGCTGTATGACGAACAAGCTCATTGGATGAAAAACCATGTGGATGTTTTTGATGGAAAAAAATATCCTCTTCGCTTTACTGAAGCCAATATGTTTAGTAGAACCAATCTTGCATTGGTAATAGCAAATTATATTTGCAACACAGAATCAGCTCATATATCTGGACCGCTGATTTGCAGTGAGCAAGCTCGAAAGTACAGTGAAATTTTTTCTCTTGTTTGCCCTGATCACTCTTTTGAAGATTTTTTTATAGGTTCAGATAAAATTGGTAAGTCATTTGATCCGCAAAAGTTATTAGACAGTGGTTTAATGAGATAATAGAAAAAAATATTCAGGAAACTTATGTTTTACAGCATGACAGGGTATGGAACAGGGCAAGCTACCTCAAAAAAGATGGAGGTTTTGTGTGAAATTAAGTCAGTTAATAATAGGTTTGTAGATATCTCTTTTAGAGGATACAGCCTGCCAAATGATTTAGAGGAATACATAAAAAACCAGCTAAAGAAGAAATTTCTTAGAGGATCTTTTGAGGTAAAAATTCATGATAATTTCCAATCAGAGCATTCTTATGAGCTCAATCAAGAAAGTATCAGGAATTTAAAGAACACCTTAAAAGCTAGTAAAGATTTTAAACACCTAAATCTTAAATTAAGTGATCTGAGAGATATTCCAGGCCTGTTAACAGTCAGGACCTCCAAAAAAGACATTTCAATTTTAGGAAAGAAGGCATTAAATATTGCAATAAAGAACCTTGTAGAGTCTAGGGCTAAGGAAGGCCAAAAAATAGAAAAAATTATTCTAGCCAAGACTGCATTTTTAAAAAATGCTCACCAAAAATTATCTAAGTCGGCACCTTCATTAATGAAGCATAGAGTTAAAACTATCAAGAATAAGTTCATCCAAAAGAACATTGATATTAATAAAGATGAGATAGCTAATGAGCTGTCAACTGTAGCACTCAAACATGATATAGCCGAGGAGCTTGAAAGAATTAGTTTTCATATTGAATCATTGAATAAATTATTCAAACTAAAAAATGCTCACGGAAAAAAAATGGATTTCATTCTTCAAGAATTATTTAGAGAGGTAAATACTCTGTCAGTTAAAATAGAAAAACCAGATTTAAAAGATTTAGCATTAACCATGAAGTTAAAGGTAGAGGAGCTGCGTGAGCAGGCTCAAAATTTAGAGTGATGAAGGATCCAAAGCTTTTTTTGGTTTCTGCTCCATCTGGCGCGGGTAAGTCATCTTTGATCGACGCAGTATTAGCCTCAGCTAAACAGTCTGATTTGGCTTTGGAACTATCCATTTCTTACACAACAAGATCACCAAGAAAAGGCGAATCAAATGGCAATCAATATTTCTTTATTTCTGAAGAAGACTTTATTAATAAAAAGAATTCTAATTTTTTTCTTGAACATGCAAAAGTGCATGACAATTGGTACGGAACCTCTGTAGATTTTGTTGAATCAAAACTAACCTCTGGGATAAATTTAATTCTTGAGATTGATGTTCAAGGTTTTAGGCAGATAAATGAACTTGATATTAAATACGAGTCTATATTCATTCTTCCTCCATCTATTTATTCTCTAGAGGAAAGGATAAAAAGCAGAGGAGACGAAGACTTAGAAGCTATAAATTTAAGACTAAAAAATGCCAAAGACGAATTAGCATATGCAAATGAATATAAGCATATAATTATTAATGATTTGTTTGATGATGCAGAAAGAGAGCTTTTTAAAATTATTGCTCAAGAAAAGCTGTCAAACAGAGAAAAAACAGAAGAAGTACAACAGTTTTTAGCTCAGCTCTTGTCTTATTAGGTAAATAAACACTAAAATACGTCCTCGGAGAAAAACATTATGGCAAGAATTACAGTAGAAGGTTGTTTAGAGAAGGTGCAAAGCAGGTTTGAGTTAATACTGCTGGCATCTGGTCGAGCAAGACAGCTTTCAACAACTAGCAGAGAACCAATGGTAGAGTGGGAAGACGATAAGCCCACTATCGTCGCTTTGAGAGAAATCGAAGAAGGGCTTATCACAAAAGAAATTCTAGATAAAACTTTAGAAGAAGATCTTCTGTTGGATGAATTTGCTATCGATAGAGAAAAGCCACAACAAGAAATTATTGGCTAATGTCAATCCTGGAGCTTCTAATTGAGTGAGAGAGCAGTCTCCAATCAAGCTCTTTTAGACTTCTCTAACAGAAAGCTTCTTTCACCAGTTCCCAAAAAACTTTACGAATCCGCCAAAGCCTATTTTTCTAGAAAAGACTTAGACCTTTTGCAAACTGCATACAATGTTGCCTTTGAGGCGCACAAGGACCAATTTCGTATAGAAGGCTCAGCATACATAACACACCCTATTGAAGTAGCATCTATTTTGATAGAACTTCATTTGGATATTGAAACAGTTTGCGCAGGTTTAATGCATGATGTCTTAGAAGACAGCTTCATTAAAAAATCTTATTTAGAAAAACTTTTTGGCAAAGATATCGTAGCAATAGTGGATGGAGTAAGTAATCTAAACAAGTTAGATTTCGATAGCATAGAAGATCGCAATGCTAACAACTTACAAAAGATGGCTTTAGCTATGTCTAAAGACATAAGAGTCATTATTGTAAAGCTATGCGATCGATTGCATAACATGAGAACCATTGAGTTTTTGCCAAGAGAAAAACAAATCAAAAAGTCAATTGAGACCATGGAACTCTATGGTCCTATTGCAATTAGAATTGGTATGCAAAACATTCGTATTGAGCTTGAGGATTTAGCTTTTAAATGCATCCACCCAATGAGAGCGCGAATGCTTGAATCTGCTGTTAAGCAGACTGTTGGAGGCAGAAAAAGAATAATATCTAAGGTAAGAAAGCAATTTAAATACCATTTAAAAAATAATGATATTACTGCTACTGTAAAGGGAAGGCAGAAATCTCTAAGCAGCATCTATTCAAAAATAAAAAATAAGAAAAAACCTTTCTCAGAAATACTTGATGTGTATGCTTTTCGTGTCATTGTGAATTCGGTCGATGATGTTTATAGGGCTCTAGGCATCATTCATAATATTCACAAACCTATTGGTAGTAGATTTAAGGATTACATTGCAATTCCAAAAACTAATGGCTACCAAGCTCTTCATACCTCTTTGATAGCATTAGATGGTGTACCAATTGAAGTTCAAATTCAAACAAAGAGCATGGAAATAATTGCTCAGAATGGTATCTCTGCTCATTGGTCATATAAAACAAAGGATTCGGTTAGCTCAGATCTGATTGGAGCAAAAAAATGGATTGAAGGATTTTCTGATTTAAAAAAAGCTTCTATTGATTCGCACGAATTTGTTGAAGCCATTAAAACTGATCTTGTTTATGACGAAGTCTATGTTTTTACCCCAGCAGGCAAGATTGTAAATTTAAAATCTGGCTCCACACCAATCGACTTCGCTTACGAACTTCATACAGAACTAGGAAATAAAGCGGTAGCATGTAAAGTAAACAGAAAATATGCACCCTTAAATATTCGCTTAGAAAATGGTCAGTCAATTGAAATTATTGCTTCAGATAAACAAGAAGTAAGCCCAGACTGGCTTAACTTTGTTGTTACAAGCAAAGCTAGATCTTCAATACGCCTAGCACTTCGCAATCAAAAAATTTCACAATCTAGGAAAGCTGGAAAATTAATGCTTGAATCTGAATTAAAAAGGGGTGGCATATCTCTTGATGAATATCGAGGCAGCAGAATGTCTAGAATCTTAGAGTTGATAGGAGTTAAATCTCTTAATGAGCTTTTAACAGATCTTGGATCTGGTAAGAAAACAGGCGCGTTAGTAGCTGAGAGGTTCTTTGCTGCATTAAAAATTAAAAAAAATAAGAACTCTAAACTCAAAGCAATGGTTTTATCTGACCACCAGATTGAAGGAGTTTCAGTCATCTATGCAAAATGCTGTATGCCTATTCATGGTGATCCAATCACTGCACATTCAGACACTGATAGGGGAATCGTAATTCATCATGCAAGATGTAGACAGGTTGCTCCTCATAGAAGTCAAAATGTTTCACCTAGATATTTCCCTGCAATGTGGGGATCTGATAGCAAGGAACTGCACTACAAAGGACATGTAAAAATTCATGCAGAAGATAGACCAGGAATACTTGCTGATATAGCTTCAGTATTTACTAAATCAAATCTTAATATAGCAAATATCCAAAGCAGAGATATTGATGCAATGATCATTGAGTTTATTGTTGAGGTTGAAGTGTTGAATGCTGATTCAATGAATCAATTGATGATAAAATTACGCTCATTAAGATACGTAACGAGCTGTTCAAGAATAGTCAATGACACCAAAACCAAAAATGAAAAAACCAATTTCTACAAATAAAGCCCCAGCTGCGATCGGGCCATATTCTCAAGCTATTCAATGGGGAGATGTTGTATTTATCTCCGGGCAAGTGGCATTTATTCCTGGAAGCGGAGAACTCAATAACAACACTTTTGAGGATGAAGTTAATCAAGTGATTGATAACCTAGATGCAATTTGCAAAGAAGCCGGAGGAAGCTTGGATCATATTTTAAAACTAAGTATTTTTTTAACTGATCTCTCTAATTTTGATACTGTGAATAACCTTATGAAAGAAAGATTCTCTGAACCATTTCCTGCACGCTCAACAATCGAAGTATCCAGATTGCCAAAAGATGTAAATATTGAGATGGACGCTATCTTGTCGATAGAAGTTTAATGTCTAGAAACCTAATTAACTTTTCCGATCTTGCCAAGAAAGACATTTTTGACTTGATTGAGCTTGCAAATAATTTTAAATCTGAAGATGCTTTAGATTATAGAAATGAAAACTTGTTTCCTGACAAGAAGATTGTCTCTATGTTTTGTGAGCCAAGTACTAGAACTAAATTATCTTTTGAAATAGCTGCGCACAACCTTGGTGCAAAATTTATAGATTTTGACTTATCAAATTCATCTATGAATAAAGGTGAAACTTTAGAAGATACGCTAGATGCCATGCAGATGATGGGAGTTGATTTATGTATCCTTCGCCATACTGAATCAGTTATTCACGATTTTGTTAAATATTTTTCAAATATGCAGTTTATTAATGCAGGCGAGGGTTCAATTTCACATCCTACACAGACATTAATTGATTTGATGACCATCCATGAATCAAAAGAAAAATTTGAGAATTTAAACATCACTATTGTTGGTGATCTTGACCATTCAAGAGTGGTCAATTCTTTTATTGAAGCAATACAAATTGTTGGATATAAAAACATAACGTTTTGCGGACACCCCGATCTTTGTAAAAATTTTATTGAAAGTCCAATTGGTAATTTTGCACCTGAGCTAGAAACCGCATTGCAAGATGCTAATGTTGTGATGGCTTTAAGGATTCAAAATGAGAGGTTATCAGAAAAACTTACCATCGGCGCTAGTGATTACGTCGAGAGATATCAAATCAACGTTGACTCACTCCAGGTAGCTGATCCTGAAATGATATTACTTCATCCAGGGCCGGTAAACTTTGGAATTGAATTAAGCAAAGAAGCAAGCGAACTAGAAAATTGCAAAATTAGAAACCAAATTTTTAATGGTGTTGGTATGAGGATGGCTGTTTTAACTAAACTTTTCTCTCAAGCATAACTCTTTTTACCGTCTCGACAGTGTTAATGGTTGCTTGTTCAATTTCAATATTGACTAAATCCCCTTGTTTTATCTCATCAAAAGTTGTGACTGATACAGTTTCTGGAATAAGATGAATATAGAATGATGATTTGAGTACTTTTCCAATAGTCAAACTGCATCCATTTAATGCCACATAGCCCTTGTAAAAAAAATATTCCCTTAAGTTCACAGGAATTTTAATCTGCAGATCTTTTGTTTCCTTTCTATCAATAACTTTTTGCACTTGGCCGGTTCCATGAATATGACCAGAAACAAGGTGTCCACCAATCTCAGTTTTGGCAGTCATAGAGCGCTCTAGGTTGACCTTAGATGATGTAGAGATATTGTTTAAATTAGTTTTTTTTAACGTTTCTTCGATAACATCAAACTCTAATGTGTCTGTTTTACCCTTTTTTACAGTTAGGCAGACCCCATTTACAGAGACGCTAGCACCTTTTAACAGATTTTTAGAAAAGCCTTTTGGAGCTTTGATGATCAAAGTTATGTAATCCTTGCACTCAATAATTTTTTGAATATGGCCTTTGCCGGTAACAATTCCAGTAAACATTATGCGCCCCAACTGCTTCTATATTGCTCTAGTTCCATTAAATAGGAACGAAAATTTTCATTGTCATTAGAGTACTCTATAAGAGCATCTAGGTTGATAATAGATGAGACATGAATACCAAAATCTTTTTCGAGCTCTGTTTTAGCAGATAACTCATCACTTCCTTTTTCTTGTCTATCTAAGCCAACAAGGAATACTTTTGGTATTGCATTTAAATTTTCTAAAATTTTAATAGATTCCCTTGCAGCAGTTCCTGCAGATAAAACGTCATCAATAATCAATACGTTGTCAGCTGGAGCAGCTCCAATAATGTTGCCACCTTCACCGTGATCTTTAATTTCTTTTCTGTTGAAAGAGAGTGGGTAAGACTTACCTCTTTGGCTAAATGCCGTTGCAACAATTGATCCTAGGAAGATTCCTTTGTATGCGGGACCATACAAACAGTCAAATTCCAAACCCATGTCTTGAATAGCATCTACATAGCAATTAGCAAGTTTAAATAAATCACAGCCATTTAGCATTTTTGCTGCATTAAAAAAATAAGGGCTATCTCTTCCAGATTTTAATTTAAATTTTCCAAATTCTAAGGCATGTGATTGAAGGGCTAATTCAATGAACGTTTTTTGAAAGCCTTTTAGCTCAGACATGATTTTTGAAAACTTACTATATCTGCAATACCATTTGATGCAGATTCAATCATTTCATCTAGCTCATTTTTGGTGAAAGGGTATTTTTCAGCCGTTCCTTGAATTTCTATAATTCCTCCACTTTCGGTCATGACCACATTCAAATCTGTATCAGCAGAGCTATCTTCTTCATAGTCTAAGTCTAGAAGAGGGCGGCCATCTTTTAATCCTATTGAGACTGCTGCAACATGCTCTTTGATCGCCCTTTGATCATCGTGAGAGTTTCTAATGGCTTCGAATAAAGCAACACACGCACCTGATATAGAAGCTGTTCTTGTTCCACCATCTGCTTGTATGACATCACAATCTATATTAATTGTTTTATCCTTCAGATATTTTAAATCAACTGCTTGCCTTAATGATCTGCCGATCAGGCGTTGAATTTCCATGGTTCTGCCACTTTGTTTGCCTCTGGCAGCTTCTCTATTCATGCGTTCGTGCGTTGATCGGGGCAACATCCCATATTCTGCAGTAATCCAACCTTCATTTGAGCCTCTCATCCATCTAGGAACGTGATTTTCAATGCTTGCTGTGCAAATTACATGGGTATCTCCAAATTTTATTAGAGCAGAACCTTCGGCATGTTTATTCACGCCAACCTCTATCTCTAGCGGTCTCATTTCATCATTTGATCTATTATTTTTTCTTGACATATGAATATTATATCTCTTTAAATGGCCCTATAATCTTTATAAGAGGAAAATCTATTATGAATAACAAATTACTTTTACCTTTACTCCTTTTTACTATTATCGGTTGCTCAGATGGTTTTAATATTGAGTTTCCTTTAGGAGATTATGAGTCAGAATCAATTAATTCAGGAATTGATAATGCATTTGCTTCAACTTATGCTCCCATGAATTCTGAACCAATGCTTTTTAAGTCAGCAAACATTTATGACGGTTTAGGAGGAGAATTTCGAAATTATGATTTATTGCTGTCGGAAGGCAAAATTTTAAAAATTGATGAAGCCATAACAGCTCCTGGAGTTACGGTAATTGATGCAACTGATAAATGGATCACTCCGGGTATTATCGATATTCACTCTCATATGGGCGTTTATTCTGCTCCTAGAGTTTCTACTAGTTCTGATGGAAATGAGGCAACCTCTCCAGTTACAGCTGAAGTTTGGGCTGAGCATTCACTCTGGACCCAAGACCCTCAGTATGCTTTGGCATTAAAAGGAGGAGTAACAGCATTTCACGTATTACCTGGATCAGCAAATCTATTTGGTGGCAGAGGCGCTACATTTAAAAATGTTTCACAAAATACTGTTCAAGCAATGAAATTTCCTGGTGCGCCACATTCTCTCAAAATGGCCTGTGGTGAAAATCCCAAAAGGGTTTATGGAAACCGTAGACAAGCCCCTTCAACAAGAATGGGTAACATGGCTGGCTATCGCAGTGCTTGGATAGATGCTGTTGAATACACCGATGAGATGAATGAAAAAGACTCAGGCAGAAGACCTACTAGGGATTTAGCTATGGACACCTTAATGGGCGTCTTGAATGGAGAGATTCTTATTCAAAATCATTGTTATCGAGCCGAGGAAATGGCAATGATGATAGAGTTATCAAAAGAGTTTAATTATAAGATTACAACATTTCACCACGCCGTTGAGGCCTACAAGATAGCTGACCTTTTAGCAGATGAAGGAATCTGTGCTGCTTTGTGGGCAGATTGGTGGGGTTTCAAGCACGAAGCATATGATATGGTTCAGGCAAATGTAGCAATTATTGATCAAGCTAGAAATGGGACTGGATGTGCAATTGTTCACTCAGATGATGCCGTTGGGATTCAGCACCTAAATCAAGAAGCAGCCAAGGCAATGGCGGCGGGTAATAGAGCAGGCTATGAAATCTCTAAAGCTCATGCAATGCGCTGGATTACAAGTAATCCTGCTAAAGCAGCAGGAATACTGGACCAAACTGGTAGTATAGAAGTTGGCAAAGATGCTGATATAGTTCTTTGGACTGGTAACCCTTTTAGTGTTTATTCTAGAGCAGAAATAGTTTTAATAGATGGGGCTTTTGCATTTGATATGAATAATCCAAAAATTCAACCAATAACTGATTTTGATCTAGGCATTATCCAACCTCAAACCAATAGGGTGCAATAAGATGAAAAGACTCTCTCTATCATTATTTTTACTTTTTACACTCAATCTTTCTTCAGAAACTGTCTTACTTAAGGGTGGCCTTGTTCACTTTGGCAACGGAGAGATTGCAAAAACTCAAGATATTTTAATTTCAGATAATATAATCATTGGTGTTGGCAATAATTTAATTATTGACGGTAACACCAGAGTAATTGAAGTGAATGGCTTACCGGTAACGCCTGGATTGATCTCACCAGTGAGTAATTTGGGTATTGTTGAGATTAATGCTTTGGATGTGACTCGAGATGATGAGTCAGATCTTTTGAGCGCTGGCTTTAGTATCTTCAACGCATTTAACCCTCATTCAACTGGAATCCCTTGGAATAGGAGCAACGGCGTTACTAGCGCTATTAGTACTCCAAGCGCATCCTCCTTTCCAATTTTTGGATTAGGCTCCCATTTTGTTTTAGATGGAAGTCTAGAGATTAAGGGCTCTAAAGATATAGCTATGTTTGGCAGACTAGGAGCTTCTTACGGGTCACGTGCTGAAACTTTATCAATACTTGAGTCACTATTAGATATTGGAAAAATGGTTAACACTTTATCAATTGAAGAAATTTTGGAAATGAATTTAGCAGATCAATTAGAGCTTCAAGCACAAGATATTGTTGCATTAGGCAAAGTGGTTAATGATGATATGCCATTTGTTTTAGAAACGAATAGAGCAGTTGATATCTTGCAAGCGTTATCAATGAAGAAAAAGTATGGTTTAAATCTAGTTTTAGTTAGCGTGGAAGAGGCTCCAATGGTCTTAGACCAACTGAAAGAAAGTAATACTCCTGTAATTATTGATCCAATGGACAATATACCTAATTCATTTGATGAGCTTGGATCGAGCCTGGATTTAGGAAAAATTCTTGATCAAGCTGGTGTTCCTATTATGTTTAGTACACAAAGAAGCCACAATTATCATCTTATGCGGCAGGGAGCAGGAAATGCTGTGGCCTATGGCATGTCCTATGAAACTGCGATCAGGGGAATGTCAAATACAGTAGCGCAAACATTTAGGCTTAATAATAGAGGATCAATTGAAACTGGTAAATTAGCAGATGTCATTGTCTGGGATGGAGACCCATTAGAACCATCGTCTTTTCCTAAAATTGTAATGATAGAAGGTCAATTGCAAGACTTAAGCTCGCGCTCTTCTAAATTAACTGAGAGATATACAAATAAGGAGGATAAGCCTTCTTCATACAAGCACTAGCTTTAAAGAACTTAGAATTTTTTATTCTAACGTACTTTATGTCAAAAGATCTTTGACAATTTTGCTTACTATTGACATGTCAGCCTTACCTTCAAATTTAGGCTTAAGATAACCCATCAGTTTTCCCATATCTTGCATACCCTCAGCTGAAACTGCTGAAATTCCTTCTTGGATGAGTGACTGGATTTCATCTTCTGACAATTGCTGTGGTAAATACTTTAGTATTACATCTAGTTGATTTTGTTCGGTAGCAACAAGATCCTCACGACCCCCATTTTTAAACTGCTCTATTGAGTCCCTTCGCTGCTTTACATTTTTGTTAATTAAATTAGAAATTTTGGCATCATCAGCCTCTACTCTCTCATCAATCTCAAATTTTTTAATATCTGAGATCAACATTCTTAAAGTATCGCGCGTAAGCACATCCTTGCTAAGCATTGCTGCTTTTAAGTCTTGATTTATTGTGTCTAGAAGAGACAAATTAACGATAGGATCTTTGCCTTGAGAAACTAAATTTTCTGTTAGTTTTATGTGCTCGCTTGATTGCAGCAGCCATTTTCCTCTTTCTTACAGCGGTAGGTTTTTCATAGAACTCTCTAGCGCGGATCTCAGGAACGATCGCAGCTTTTTCACAAGCACGCTTAAATTTTCTAAGACCAACGTCGAAGTATTCTGTTTCTTTTATTATTATAGAAGGCATAATTGCTGGGTAGTTTATTCTTTTTATGTAGTGAATGCAAAAACTTTTTTATGATTACTTTAGGTATTGAAACATCTTGCGACGAAACAGCTGTAGCTTTATATGATTCTGATAAGGGGTTGATTGGAGAAGCAGTTTTTTCTCAGATTGAACTTCATGGAGAGTATGGCGGTGTGATACCAGAACTTGCTTCTAGAGATCATTGCCAAAAAATTACTCATATTTATAAGAAAGCATTAGGAGAAATTCATCCAAGCGATATTGACCAGATAGCTTATACTGCAGGCCCTGGATTATTAGGAACATTATTAATTGGTGAAAATTTTGCTCAAGGTCTAGCACTTGCTCTTAATAAACCATTGATACCTGTGAATCATCTTGAAGGCCACCTCATGGCTCCATTTCTTGGTGGAGAAAAATTAGATTTTCCTTTTTTAACACTTCTTGTCTCTGGAGGTCATTCATTGATTATTGATGTTAGGGGTTTAAATGATTACGAGATCCTAGGCCAGTCAAGGGATGATGCAGTTGGAGAAGCCTTTGATAAGGTTGCTAAGCTTATTGGTTTAGGTTATCCCGGTGGGCCTGAGATAGAAAAAATGGCTCAGCATGGTGATTCAAAAAAATTCCAATTTCCACAGCCAATGCTGCACAGCGATGACTATGATTTTAGTTTTAGCGGCCTCAAAACCTCTGTACTCTATGCGGTGCAAGACCTAGATAAGATTACCGAAGTTATTCAAGCAGATATTTGTGCATCCTTTCAGCATGCAGCTACAGAGGTGCTTGTAAAAAAAATATCCAAAGCTTTAACAGATACCGGAAGAGAGGGCATTGTTTTGGCTGGTGGAGTAGCGGCGAATAAATTGCTTAGAGAAAAAATCTCCACTCTTCAAGAATCATTAAATATCACAGTTTTATATCCACCAATTGCTCATTGCACAGATAATGCAGCAATGATTGCATATTTAGGAAGCTTGAAAAAAGATGAAGGAACATATCAACTAAACTCGCATGCTCGACCGCGTTGGCCTTTGGGAGAGAAATAGAATGGAAGATCTAATTTACATAAAGGACCTTAGAGTGCAAACAATCATTGGAATCTTTGGGTGGGAACGGGAGGTTCGACAAGAAGTAAGTATTGATCTAGAGATGACGTTTGATTGTAAGAGAGCTGCAAAAACTGATGCCATTGAAGACACTATTGACTATAAAAAAATTACCAAAGGAATCATTAAGTTTGTTGAGGAGTCTAAATTCCAGCTCCAAGAAACTCTGGCTGAGAGCATTGCTGATCTTGTAAAAAATGAATATAAAATTGATTCACTAAAATTAAGAGTTTCCAAGCCAGGCGCACTTAGGCATGCGGAGGATGTTGGAGTAATTATCCATAGATAATGAAGTACTACCTTTCGCTTGGGAGCAATATTAACCCAGAGTTAAACCTAAATTTGGCCATTGCTTCGCTGAGCAAAATCCTTGCTGAAACACAGTGCTCCTCAATATATAAAACTCAAGCGGAGGGTTTCGATGGAGATGATTTCTTAAACCTTATTTTTTGTGGGACATCTTCACTATCTTTTGAGAGTCTCAATAAAAAATTAAAAGATATAGAAAATAGCTCTGGAAGAGATAGAAATAGTCCAAAATTCTCCTCAAGAACTCTTGATATAGATATAGTATTGCAATTAAGTGATGATGAGGAAATACTTTTTGAGAGTGATGAGATAACTAAATATCATTTTGTATCTAAACCACTTGAAGAAATATTATGAGTTTATTTATAGTTTTTTTCTACTAAGTCCCAAGCAGCTTCTGCTAGGGGAGCCACTTGATTTCCTCGGTCTTCAGCATGCTTACTCGCTGCAGTCCCATCCCTTACTCTGCCAATAATTCCTTGGAGAATTCCGGCCAGTTTAAAGATATTAAAAATAGTATAAAACTCCCAATGGTCATCAAGGTTTTTGCCAGTAATTTCAGAATACATATTCCTGTATTCTTGTTCAGTTGGGATGCCATTTTCTTGACAGAATTTTTCATCACCAAGTTCTGGAATATTTCTCCAACTAATGCAATGATAGTTAAAGTCTGCAATAGGATGTCCGAGAGTTGAAAGCTCCCAATCCAATACCCCCATAACATTATTATTTGAATTGAAAACCATATTATCGAGTCGATAATCTCCATGCACAATTGTGGTCTCATCTTCATCAGGAATATTAGATGGAAGCCAATCTATTAAGTTATTCATTGCAGGAATATTCCTGGTCTCTGAAGCTATATATTGTTTGGTCCATCTAGAAACTTGTCTAGCAATATAATTTCCAGGCTTACCATAATCAGATAAACCAACTGATTGATAATCCACCATGTGAAGCTGGGCAATAACATTATTCTTGCTTGCATAGATTTCTTTTCTTTCTGCTGGAGATTTATCACCTAATAAAAGATCCCAATAAATACTTCCATCAAGGAAATCCATAATAAAAAAAGGCGTACCTATAATTTCTTCGTCCTCACACAGGCCATAAGTTTTGGGTACAGGAACTTTAGTTTGTTGAAGAGCAGTTATCACCTTGTATTCTCTATCTACAGCATGGGCAGATGGCAATAAAACTCCAGGAGGTTTTCTACGTAAAACAAATTTTTGATTTTCAGTTGTAATTTTATATGTGGGATTTGATTGACCGCCTTTAAATTGAGCAATTTCTATAATTTTTCCTGCTGAGGAAATATTTGCATCTACCCATGCCTGTAACCCTAATTCATTAAACTTAAGGTTCTCGGCCACTTCCTTAGTTCCAGAGAAAATTTTATTACCGTCTGGATTATTTGAATTAGAGTCGTTCATTATAAAGATTTCCCTCCGTCTATATTTAATATCTGACCGGTCACATATTCTGCTTCAGAAAGATATATTGCAGCATCTACAATATCTTTTTCGGTCCCCATTCTTTTCATGGGAACTGCATTAATAATGTTATTTTTTTGTTCTGATGTCCATTCTGTGTTGGGTGGCTCCAAGATTGCACCAGGAGCTATTGCATTGACTCTTATGTTAGGAGCCAATTCTTTGGCAAGAGACTTTGTGAGAGTTTGCAACCCAGATTTAGCAGCAAGATAAATTGAATGATTGACTAAAGCTCTATCAACATTAATATCAGTGACGTTGATAATAAAGCCTTTATTTTTTTCTAGTTCTTTATGAAGCAACTGAATTAAAAAAAGTGGTGCCTTTAAATTACTGCCCATGAGAGCATTCCAATTTTCTTCAGAGAAAGTTCCAATGGGAGTAGGGTAGAAGGTCGAGGCATTATTAATTAATGCATCAATGCTGCCTTTTTTTAATAGTATTTTTTTTACCAATTTTTCAACTTCATTTGCATTATCAAGATTTGCTTGAGCAAGCATGGCGCTATTACTTCTTTCAGAATTCATTTTATGAGCGAGAGCTTCAGCTTCCTCTTTTGAGCTATTGAAGTGAATCACAATGTCCCAGCCTTTATTAAAAAAAGATAAAGCTAATTCTTTGCCTATTCTTTTTGCTGCTCCAGTAATCAGAATTCTTTTATTCATATGATCTCTTGTAAGGCTTCATGATAAAGCAATTTTTTTTGATTCGGAACTTCAGACTCACTCACGCCTGCCAATACGGAGAAATCTATTGCCATGACCGATTTAAATATTTTCTCTAAGTAGTCCCGATGCTCATTCAAGGACTCATACTGTTTGAAATACATCAATATTTGATAATTGCGATGCACTTGCATTTTTTCAACTAATTTCAATTTTTCTAATTTATTTTCACAGTCAATAAAGTTAATCACTTGTTTTAAAGATTCTATAGCTTTTATAAATGAGTTTGGAACCGGCAATGATGCACAGAGTTGAAATTGATTGATTCTTTGCATATCAGCCCATTTATGCTCAGGTAAATATCCATCACATGAAACGCCTTTAAGATTTTTAAACCATGGATCTGTTAAATGGTAGCGTATTAAAGTTTCAAAAAATTGGTTACTACAATTATTTTCAAGAGCTTTTTTGGTTTCCATCCACACTCTTTCAGGTGACAGATCTTTTAGTTCTGTTGAAGCAACAATCTTGTCAAATAAAATTTTTGTTTCTTCATGTAGATCAAAATCATGGAGTTGTTCATATGATTTAAATCTTGCGAACCTCAGCACTCGAAGTGGATCTTCTTCAAAAGCAGGGGAGGTATGTTTAAATATTTTATTTTTTAAATCTCCTCTACCTGCATAAGGGTCAATGATACGACCATTATCATCTTTGGCTATTGAATTAATTGTAAAATCCCTTCGTTTTAAATCTTCTTCTAAAGTTACGCTTGAGTCAAAATAAAATTTAAACCCTTTATAGCCAACACCAGATTTTCTTTCAGTTCTCGCCAAGGCGTATTCTTCGTTAGTTTCTGGATGAAGGAAGACTGGAAAATCTTTACCTATGGGTTTAAATCCCTTTTCTTCCATTTCTTCTGGACTAGAGTTTACTACAACCCAGTCACGATCTTTGGGTTCTACCCCCAGTAATTCATCTCTTACAGATCCGCCAACCTGGAAAACTTTCATGCTAATACTTTACCGAAATTTTCTCTAAGTCATCCATTCTAAGAGCTGTAAGCTTACCTTTCCAGACGCAGCCAGTATCTAAACCAATAAAATGAGGATTATTTGTTTGACCATTTAAAGATGCCCAATGACCAAATACATAATATTGTTTCATTTTTCTGTAGGATGTAGATTCATAGTGAAACCATGCTTTAGATCCTTTGGAAGCTTTTGCACTTGTATTTTTCAAGTCTAAGCTAGCAGCATTACCCAGAAACCTCATTCTAGTAAGGTAATTGATAATAATTCGATATCTTTCACTGCCTGTTAATGATTCATTCCAAGACTCGGGCTCATCGCCCCACATTGCTTTAAGCATCTTGGATGGATTATTAGTTAGCGCTTGGGCAACATCATCAGCAAGATCTTGAGCTTTTTCTAGGGACCAAATTTCTGGAATTCCAGCATGAGTGATAATGAATTTATTATTCGTCGATTGATCGGCTATTTGAATGATAAGAGGGCGTGTGATGAGCCATTCAAAAATTTTTTTGTTGTTTTCTGCTTCGACTACTTCTTTTAATTGACCTTTGCCCTGGTTAATGCTCATTAAGTAAAGCAAGTAAAGATCATGATTCCCCAACACAGTGGTGATATTTTTGTCTGCCATGCAGTAATTCAACACAGCAAGAGATTTCGGCCCCCTATTCACTAGATCACCCGTTAGGATAATTTGATCTTTTGTGCTGTCATAATCAATTTTTTTTAGCAATCTTATAAATTGATCAAAACAGCCATGTACATCTCCAATAACATAGGCGCTCATTTAAATATCTATGCTTTGAAAAACTGCAATAAAATCTTCAATAGATAATTCTTCTGCTCTTGCAAGTGGATTTATATGCAGCTTTTCATAATTGATTGCTAATTTTTTTAGATTGTTTTTAACCCTCTTTCTCTTATTAACAAAAGATTGATCAACAAAATTTGAAAATTCATTGAATTTGCTTAAGCTAATCAAAGGATTGGCTCGAGGGATGAGTCTAATAAATGAAGACTGAACCTTGGGCTTAATGTCAAAGGATTCCGGTGGAACATCAAATAAAATTGCTGTCTCAAATAAGGCGGCAATTTTTACTCCAAGCCTGCCCCAATCTCCTGAATTATTTGAAGCACAGATTCTTTGCGCTACTTCTTTTTGAACTAAAAAGTGCATATCTTCAATTCCGTCAAAAAAATTGATTAATTTAATAATTATTTGTGTAGAAATATTATAAGGAAGATTGCCAACGACCCTGTATTTAGTTTTATGTAGAAATTCTAGAGGTGCTTTGAGCACATCACCATGAATGAATTCATGCTCATCATTTGCATATTTTTCTGAGAGAATGATTATATTTTTTTGATCAAGATCCATAGCCTTAACTGTTATATCTTGACCCATCAAGCGATCTGTTAAAGCGCCAGTGCCAGGACCAATCTCAAAAAAGTGATTATTTTTTTGAGGATTTATTGCTCTTTCAATTTCGAATAAGATGACCGGATCAATAAGGTAGTTTTGGCCAAGCTTTCGTCGATGCGCCCTATCAATCATTGAAGTTGAACTTCTGCCGCTTTTATTGCTTCTTTTATCGATCCAAGATTTGGCTTTATTTTCCCAGCTAGATCTAATGCTGTTCCATGATCTACGGATGTTCTTATAATTGGAGCACCTAGCGTAATATTTACCGCCTCACCAAAACTTAAGGCCTTTAATACAGGCAAGGCTTGATCATGGAACATTGCAAGGTAAACATCAGTTTCATGTAATTTTTTAGCACTAAAAGCTGTATCAGCTGAAATTGCGTATGACACGTTGATACCCATTTTTCTGCAAGTTTGAACTGCTGGATTAATTTTTTCAATCTCTTCTGCGCCCATTGTTCCGCTCTCACCTGCATGGGGATTTAATCCCAAGACGGTTATTGAGGGATGTTCAATTTTAAGTTTGCTTTTTAGATCGGAATGTAAAATTTGAATTATCTTAATCAATTTAGCCTTCTTAATATTTTTTGTAACTTCCGCCAAAGGAATATGAGTAGTTGCAAGAGCAACTTTAATTTTTTTAGAAGCAAGTAACATAACCACATTGTTGGATTTAGTTCTTTTTTGGATCCACTCAGTGTGGCCTTGAAAGTTTTTAAATCCTCCATTAACAATATTACTTTTTTGAATTGGCCCAGTTACTAGCGCAATCTTTTTATTTTCAATTGCCTGTTTAATTCCAAAATCTAAGTTCTTAATCACATATCTTGCATTTTTAAGATTTAGTTTTCCGGGATCAACATCTTGGCAATCTTCAATTTTGATAAATTGAATCACACCAATTTTATTTTTTTTAGCATCTTTTAATTTATGCAACTCTTTAAGCTTGAGTTTTATACCAAGAATTTTTGACCTTGATTCCAAAAGCCTGCCATCAGCAATACATACGATGGGGGTATTAATGTTTTCCCAGAATTTTAATTTTGATAGGCGTAGAATTATATCAACTCCAATTCCAGCTGGCTCACCATGAGAGTATAAAAGTTGATTCAATCTAATTCTTTGAATTCTACAAAAGCCTCTGCACGCATTGTTCTTAGAGTGTTTTCAAGCTCTTCATCATATTTTTGAGAAAATAATATCCCATAAGCTCTGTCTTTTATCATTTCTTCAGTTAAGTCATCTGTTCTTTTTTCAAGAACTTGAAGGAAATGGAATCCAAACTTTGATTCAAAAACTGGTGAGAATTCCATAATAGGTGATTCGAGCATCATTTTTTCAAAAGCTGGCGCAGTCTCGCCAACACTCAACCAATCTAGATCTCCGCCTCTACTAGCAGATCCTGGATCTTCAGAAAATTCTTTTGCAAGTAAGGAGAAATCTTGACCCTCCAGAGCTTTTGCTCTTACCTCCTCTAGTTCTTTTTTGGTGAATATTTCATCTCTTAGTTTAGTCGGCATCATTAATATATGCCTGACTAACCATTGCTCTTCAAAGCGAACAAGATCGCCTCGCTTATCTTCGATTTTTAATATGTAAAAACCAGACCCACCCTTTAATGGAGCAGATATGTATCCATTTTTTTTATTTTTTAGCTCAATTGCAAAGAGACTGGGCAAATCAGCAAGATTTCTCCAGCCCATTTCACCTCCCTTGTTAGCTAAATTATTTGTAGAATATTGTTTTGCAAGTTCTGCAAAATCCTCGCCCTCCACAATTCGATTAGAAATTTCATTTGCTAGTTTCTCACTTGAGACAAGTATTTGCCTTAAAAATAATTCTGGAGAAAGCTCTCTGGATGCTGCATCTGTTTGCAAAAATCCCTCTAATTCTTGTTCTGTAATATTGATTTCTTGACTCACTCTGCCTTGCTGAACTCTCTGTATAATCATCTCTTTTCTAACTTGCGATCTTAAAGATTCATATGATTCGCCTGCAACCTCTAAAGTTTGAATAAATTCTTCTAATGTCAATTTATTACTTGCTGCAATTCTCTCAAATGCATTATTTAATTCAGCATCGCTTACCCTTACACCAGCTCGGTTTGCTAATTGTAGCTGCAACTCTTCAATAATTAGGCGTTCATGAATTTGCTCCATAATGATTTCTTGAGGGGGCATAGGAGCGTCTTGGTCTAGATAGCTTTTTTCAATATTACCAAGCATTTTCTTAACTTGTGATTCAAGTACAACTCCTTCTTCTACGATAATTGCAACTCTATCAAGAATTTCAATCTTTGCATTTGCAGGCAGGATGGCTATGATTGATAGGGCAATGTAAATATATTTTTTCATAATGCTTATTGTACTTAATTAAATGTTTGCAGAACCATCAATTAAGAAAAATTTGTTAATGACTAAGACGCTTGGTTTTAATTAAAGTTTAAAAAAGTATTAGAGAAAAGTCTGTTTCTTTTATCATTTTTTCCGCCTGTTAGCCCTTTTAGCTCAAACTCAAAATTGATCCTACTTTTGTTTTCAATAGAAATCATCCTATCCCAACTTATATTATCAAATTGTAGAGACTGAAAATTAAGAAGATTATATTTTGACAGTCTTTTGTCTGATGCATAAATTTTAAAAGCTAGACAGCAGTTCTCAAAACCAAAACCAAAATAACTCTCTAAATTCTTCTTTGAATCTAAATCCTTGCTTATCCCACCAATAAATTTATAGCCTTCTGACATCGATTGTTCAATTGAAAATTCTACATAGTCTAATTTATCTTCAGAGTTTAAAAGAGGGACATTAGTTTGAAAGTTTCTTGATAAGATTAATCGAGTTTCTGGAAGCTGAATTTCTATTCCTGTCTGCCCAAAATTGAGTTTATTTCTTTTCTGAGAGTAGTTAGCTGCAAAGTATGTTTTAAGAATTTTATTTTCAAAAGATACATTCGTACCAATTTGGCTATCTTTTCCAATTGGCCGATTAAGCATTGAATTAATTATTCGACTTTCTTCTAACTCATTTTTTTTGATGACTTGCAAATTTAGCCTAGAGCCGTCATTCATTCTTTTTTGTAACTTTAATCTAGCGAGCAAAAATTCTGTATCAGGCACTCTATCTTTACCAAAAAAATAGTTAGTATTTAGTCTATTAAAGTTTCCAAAATTGCGTTGGTGAAGATCAAAGATAGGGTCCATGGACTGATCTTCATAAGAAGTTCTTTGATAAACAAGCTCAGGTATAAAAAGTGAAAAGCTATCTTTAGAAGATTGGTTGAATAAAGATGAAATTTTTATTTTAACCGAAGGGATTGAGGTTGCTTTAGAGTTTATTTTAATGTCATCAAGGTTATATTTTTTATATAAAAACGATCCATTTATTGAGAGATCAAAATACCTAAAATCTTGAAGAGTTTCTCCTCCAATTTCTGCAAAAAACCTTTTTCCAATCTGTTGTATTGTTTTGCTATTATCAAGAAAAAAATGATTTTTATTTATATCGAAGCTTGCATAATTGGCTCTAGCAAAATATGTGACTGAAGGGCCATATTGCTGATATTGAAGATTTAATTCAGGTTTTTTGATATACCCATTATTAATAAATGGATTCAAGCTTTGAAAGCCCTCGCGCAGAATGCTAATTGAGAAATTATTTATTAGCATATTCATTGATACTGATTGCTGCAGATAATGATCTCTTTGATTGGCTATACTTGTTAGGCTAGAAGGTAAATCAAGTAAAACCATTGAGTCAGAGGATTTAGCCCAATCAATTGAAGCAGTGAGATTAGAAAAGCTTCTATTTTCTTTTAAGCGAAAAGCCCATCTGTCACCATCAGCTATCTCATAGTCTTTTTTAAATTCTTTATCTTCAGGAAAAAACATCAGATCAAAATAATTCATAGAACCTGAATTAGATTTTGTTAGATATCTATAATTTCCCTCCAATCCTATACCCCTATCTTTCAGAACTCTTGGAGCAAATGTTAGATCTGATTTATCAGATAGCACCCAGAAGTACGGTAAAAAAAGATCGACTCCATCAGAGGTGAAGCTCAATTCGGGTTCCAGAAAACCACTCAGTCTTTTTGTTGTTGCGGGGAAGGGCAAATAAGGGAGCTTTAAAATTGTTCTATCAAGAATCTTAAGGCTCAGGTCCTCAATGTAACCACGACGTGACTCTTCATTAATTTTGATAGATTTAGCCTGGATTTCCCAACCCTCTGAGCTATCATTGCAAGAAGTAAGGCTGGCATTATTAAATTCAAGACTTTGATTTAAATTTCCTACCAATGATTGATATTTAACCAATAAATTTCTTTCTCTTAAATATGCTGCTCCATCAATGAGCTTGATCTCACCAGAATCTTTTACTAATGAGCCGTTTAAAAATTTATAGTAATTATCAGAATGGTAGATATCCCCATTTTTTATATCTTGAATAAAGTTCTGATTTTTAGAATAGATTGCACTAGAAGCTATAATCTGACCATTGGTTAATCCAATTAAGACATTTTCATCAAGTGAAATATCACCGTTTGATTGAATGTCTATTCTTCCAGCATCAATAGTTCCAGATGCATGCTTATTTGTTAGTTTGGGATACGTTGCATTACTGCAACCTTGAAATTGATATTGCTCTAATTGATCAAGATAAGATGCACTTAATTGCAGATTAGCAAAAAGAACAAAGATAAATGCAAGGAAGCTCTTTGTGGGCTGGTATTGTGGTTCTTTAAATTTCAATAATTAAAGCTTCAAGAAGCCATTTCTTTAAGTTCTCTCAAGGTGTCTTTTCCGTAGAACATTTCGTCTCCTACAAAAAAAGTTGGAATTCCAAATGCCCCTTTTTCAGCAGCCTTACTTGTATTAGCAATTAATTCTGCTTTTATTTCATCTTGAGCAATTCCATCAATGATCATATCAGCATGATAATTATTTTTTGTTAACAGTGCATGCAGTGCTTCTGGTGTATCCAGCTTAAGAGATTGCTCCCAAAGCCCACTTAAAACTATTTCTAGATAGGAGTTAAAAAAATTATTTTTTTGTGCAACTATCGCACCTCTAATAAGAGATATAGTGTTGACGGGAAAATGCTCATTCATTTTAAATTTTGTAATGTTGTGTTCCCTGATGAATCTGTTGAAGGCAGTATCGAATTCATATCTCATTTTATTAGGAATTTCAGCCAAAGTTATCATGGGAGGTTGATTGTTAGTCAGTTTCATAATGCCTCCAAGAAGGCAGGGCACATAGTTAAATTTTATATCATAAGTTTTTTCAAGATTTTGAATTGCTTTGTGGCATAGGTATGCATTTGGACTTGCAAAATCAAAAATAAAATCTACATTCATAGTCGTCCTCATTTCTAAAGCTTATAATAATCCCTTAACTTGCATCAACCTGTTTAAAAATGCAACATCAAGCAATATTTATTATAAAAGTTGGAGACATAAAATGAGTTTAAAAGGCAGAGTGTTATTTATCACTGGGGGTAGTAGAGGAATAGGTCTTGAAATTGGTAAAAGAGCTGCTAAGGATGGCGCGAAGGTCGTATTAGCGGCAAAAACAGCAGAGCCTCATCCAAAACTCGCTGGAACTATATACACCGCAGCGGATGAAATCGTAGCTGCGGGCGGAGAAGCTTTGCCAATTATTTTAGATGTACGTGATGAAGCAAATGTTAGAGTTGCTGTTGAGCAAACTGTTAGCCACTTCGGCGGAATTGATATTTGTGTCAATAATGCATCTGCAATTTCATTGACCAGCACACCAGACACAGATATGAAAAGATATGATTTAATGCATCAAATTAATGGAAGAGGGACTTATTTGGTAAGTAAGTACTGTATCCCACATCTTAAACAATCAAACAATGCTCATATATTAAATTTAGCTCCGCCTCTTGATATGAAACCAAAATGGTTTGGCCCACATCTAGCATACACAATGGCAAAATTTACAATGAGTATGTGTGTTTTGGGTATGGCCGAAGAATTAAAACCTGATGGCATAGCAGTTAATGGTTTATGGCCCAGAACCGCTATAGCAACTGCAGCAGTAAAAAATATTTTAGGCGGAGAGGAATTAATGAATATTTCAAGAACGCCTGAAATAATGGCAGATGCAGCGTATGAAATCTTTAATAAAAATTCAGAAGAATTTTCAGGCAATTTTTGTATAGATGACCTGATCTTATATGAGGCTGGAATGAAAGATTTTAGTCACTATGCTGACGTTCCCTTTGATCAGCTAGCGCTCGATTTCTTTTTACCGGATGACACGCCTTTGCCAGATGAAATAAAAAATAGTTAATTTGAACGATAAAGATATTTTAAAACTTAGCGCCAGTTGTGGATATGCATCTCAGCAAGCCGTTGCCTTAAAAAATGAAGCAAGCGGAAGAGAATACTGGAGACTTATTCAAGATGATGCTAGCTTCATCTTGTGTTTTTTAGATCCACAAAAGGGGAGTCATGCTCAGTTCATTAAAATTGCAAATATTTTTTTAGAGCATCAAATTAATTCTCCCAAAGTGTTATGCAGCTCTTCTGAATTGGGCATTACCATTCAAGATGATCTTGGGGATTTGAATCTATTGCAGGTTGGAAATAGCATCGATTACGAGGAATTAACTCTTAAGTGTCTAGATCTATTAATAGAAATTCAGACGATTCCGAATTTAAATATCCCACCACTTGAAAGCGCCGATCTCATAAATCAAATGATGTTGTTTAGTGAGATTTTCTGCAACCAGTTTTTAGATGTAAAGGTTGATTCTTCTATAGAAAAATTAATAGAAAAAACCTCGAGCGAATTATCCATCCAACCACATGTTAACTGTCACTTTGATTTTGAAAGAAGAAATTTAATTTTATCCGAAAGAAATGAAATTTTTGTAATAGATTTTCAAGATCTATCCAGAGGACCAATTGGTATAGATTTAGCAGGAATTTTACTAGATCATTATCGTTCAGCTGATCATAATGCAATAAGAAAAGCTTTGAAATATTTTCAAGAAAAATCACATTTCCTTGATGGCTCCATTGATGCATTTGAGCTTTTTAGATGGGGAGGTGTGCAGAGAAATCTAAGGATTTTAGGGGTTTTATCAAGACTGCATCTTCGTGAAGATAAAGGTTTTCGTCTAAAGGATATGCCTTTAATTTTAAAGAACTTGATTTCCATTATTCCTGATAATTGGGCTTGCAAAGAATATTTAATAGAAGAAATTGAACCAAAATTAAAAAGTAAATTATTAATGATATGAAAGCGATGATTCTTGCTGCTGGAGAAGGGAAAAGACTTCAGCCTTTAACTTTAAAAACTCCTAAGCCCCTATTAAAAGTTGGACCATCTTCCTTAATCGAAGATCAGATAAATAGACTTTCAAAACTTGGTGTCAATGAGTTTGTAATTAACATTTCATATTTAGGTGAGCAAATAAAACAATCCTTAATAAACCATTCTCATTATCAAGATATAAGTTTTATTGAGGAGCCATTCCCTTATGGGACAGGAGGTGCTTTGGTGAATGCCATGGATCAACTAGGAGAAGATCCATTTATATTATGTAATGCAGATATTTTCTCTGAGATTGATCTAACCAGACTGCCCAGCTCTACTGAGGCAGCACATTTAATTGGTATCTCCAACCCAAATCATAATCAAGACGGAGACTTCTCTCTTCTTGGTAGTTCAGTGATCGTCAATGAGAGAGCAAATGATTTGACTTGGTCAGGCATCTCATTAATTAATCCAAAAATTTTAAAGGAGTATTTAAACCTAGATTTCCCATTTGATCTTTGGAATACAATAATGAAGCCACTTATCAAAGAGCAAGAAATTACCGCTCATCAAGATCGCTCACTCTGGATAGATATTGGTACTATTGAGAGGTTAGAGCTTGCAAGGGCATCACTAAAAGAAGAAAATTAATTAACTATGAACAATCAATCTCTCATTGCGCCATCCATCCTTTCCGCAAACTTTGCACGCTTGGGAGAAGAAGTTAATTCTGTTATGCATGCTGGAGCCGATTGGATTCATTTTGATGTTATGGACAATCATTATGTACCAAATTTAACCATTGGTCCTATGGTGTGTAAATCTCTAAGAGATGATGGCATTAAAAATTTTATTGATGTTCATTTAATGGTTGAACCGGTTGATGAAATTGCCAAAAGTTTTGCTGAGGCAGGCGCAGATTTAATTAGTTTTCACCCAGAGGCTACTAAACATGTTGCAAGAACTATAGATTTAATTAAAAATCTTGGCTGTAAAGTGGGTATTGCATTAAACCCAGCAACATCAGCATCTGTTCTAGATAATATTATTCAAGACATCGATTTAGTTTTATTGATGAGTGTGAATCCAGGATTTGGCGGGCAGAAATTTATTCCGAGCACTTTAAAAAAAATACAAGATGTAAAAGCAATGATTGATCAGCAAGATAAAGATATCCACCTTGAAGTTGATGGCGGCATCAATCTTGATACTATTGCCAGTGTCTCTGAGGCTGGGGCCAATGTATTTGTCGCGGGATCAGCAATTTTTGGGTCATCAGATTATGAAGAAACTATTCAGAGTTTCCGTCAAAAAATTTCTTAGCTTAAGTTTAATTGCTCTTTCTACCCAATCTTATGGGAACTTAGAGGCGACTTTTGAGGGAAAATCAGCAAAGCTTTCACTAAGTATTGCAAATACAAATGAATCTCGAAGCAAAGGTTTAATGTTCCAATCATCTCTTAAAAAAAACTATGGAATGATTTTTATTTGGCCATCCAGTAAAAAACAATGCATGTGGATGAAAAATACTTCAATTCCCTTGAGTGTTGCCTATCTCTCAACCGATGGAAGAATACTAGAGATTTATGATATGGTCCCCTTTTCAGAGGAGTCTGTTTGCTCTTCCCAAAAGGCCAGGATGGCGGTTGAAGTTAATCAAGGGTGGTTTTCTAAAAATCAAATTGCTGAGGGCGACAAAATCAATCTTTAAAAATAAATCTAATGATTGCAAAAGAAGAATATAACAATTTTAAAAAGGATAATTTTACAGTTCTGCCTATTAGCAGAAAAGTTTCAGCTCCTGGAGATACACCACTATCTTTGTATTCAAAAATAGCAGACCAAAAAAATAATTTTTTATTTGAATCAGTGGAGGGAGGTGAGAGATGGGCGCAATACTCAATTATTGGGTTTGGTTGCATTGATACCATTAAAGTTTCAGGCAATACCATTGAAACATCAATTGACGGTGCTACCAACAAATTTATTGCTGGAAATCCTTTGCAAGCAATTGAAGAAATAACTTCTCAGCATCGATCACCAAACTTAGAAGATTTGCCAAGATTTCATGGGGGCTATGTTGGATTTTTTGCTTATGAAAGCTCTCAATATGCAGAAGCTAAAATAGCCATGCTGCCTGGCAAGGGATCAAAGTTTGCTGAGCATATGCCTGATATTATGTTAGTCAAGGCTGAAAAGCTCATAGTCTTTGATAATTTAAACAATTCAACACAAATTATTTTTAATGCTTGTCTTCAAAATATGACGCATGAATTTGCCTGCTCACAATTAGACGAGATTGAAAGTCTTATATCTAAACCAATTTCCTCAGAATCTGACAACTTTAAAGACATAACAAACACATTTGAATTTAAATCAAATTTCTTAAAGGCAGAATATCTTGATGCTGTGAGCAGGATTAAAAATTACATCGCAGAAGGGGATGTGATGCAGGTTGTTT
>Ga0222718_10001085_pt1 | contig 27372 bp, 16 predicted proteins | sample C33_27DmetaG_FD_165045 | JGI IMG/M metagenome (GOLD analysis project Ga0222718, IMG submission 165045) | Estuarine water microbial communities from San Francisco Bay, California, United States - C33_27D | ecosystem: Environmental > Aquatic > Marine > Unclassified | place: USA: California...
AAAACAAATGGACGCCACAGGAGTACCCTAAGGAGCTTAAAAACATCAAGACTATATTCGACTGGGAAACATATCCGGATGAGTTTAAGGACACCTGGGGAGCTTATATTGATGAAGAGTTTACACGTCGCGATGAAGGATATTGGTTTTACAGTAATAATGTACCAACTTATATAACCGGAACGCATTATATGTACTTGCAATGGAGCAAGATTGATGTGGGTAAACCGGATTATCGTGAAGCAAACAGATTGTTTTTTATATTTTGGGAAGCTTGTAAAGCGGATATTAGGTGTTACGGCATGTGTTATCTTAAAAACCGTCGTTCTGGTTTTTCATTTATGGCTTCAGGCGAAGTTGTAAATCAAGCTACAATAACAAGTGATGCTCGTTTTGGTATATTATCTAAGTCTGGTGCCGATGCTAAAAAGATGTTTACCGATAAGGTTGTACCAATATCTGTAAACTATCCGTTTTTCTTTAAGCCAATACAAGATGGTATGGACCGACCAAAAACAGAATTGGCATATAGGGTTCCAGCATCTAAGCTCACAAGAAAATCAATACAAGCAAAAGAGCAAAGACAACAGCTTGAAGGTCTTGATACAACTATAGATTGGAAAAATACAGGTGATAATAGTTATGATGGTGAAAAGCTACGACTATTAGTACACGATGAAAGTGGTAAATGGGAAAGACCAGACAATATATTAAATAACTGGCGTGTAACAAAAACAACACTGCGACTAGGGTCTCGTATTATTGGTAAATGTATGATGGGCTCAACCAGTAATGCACTAGACAAAGGTGGTGACAATTTTAAAAAGTTGTATTATGATTCAGATGTTACCAAACGAAACGCCAATGGACAGACTCGCTCGGGATTATATTCTTTGTTCATACCTATGGAATGGAACTACGAAGGATTCATTGATACTTATGGAGTACCTGTATTCAATACACCAGAAGAGCCAGTTGAAGCACCAGATGGAACGCTAATAGAGGTTGGGGTAATTGATTATTGGCAAAACGAAGTAAATGGTTTAAAGTCTGATCACGACGCATTAAATGAATTTTATCGTCAGTTCCCGCGTACAGAAGAACACGCATTCCGTGATGAAGCAAAAAATAGTATATTTAACTTAGTTAAAATACACCAGCAAATAGATTATAACGGTGACAGCCAATATAATGCACCTACAACAAGAGGAAGTTTCCAATGGAAAAATGGTATTAAAGACACAGAAGTAATATTTAATCCTAATCCACAAGGAAGATTTAACATAAGCTGGGTACCACAAAAAGAATTACAAAATAGACAGATTGTAAAGAACGGTGTTAAATGGCCTGGTAATGAGCACGTTGGCGCTTTTGGTTGTGATAGTTATGATATATCTGGTACAGTAGGAGGTAATGGTTCTAAGGGTTCACTACACGGACTTACTACATTTAGTATGGAAGATGCACCGCCGAATACATTCTTTTTAGAGTATATTGCAAGACCGCAAACCGCTGAAATGTTTTTTGAAGATGTACTTATGGCATTGGTATTTTACGGTATGCCACTGCTTGCTGAAAATAACAAACCTAGATTATTGTATTATTTAAAGCGTAGAGGCTATCGTGGTTATTCAATGAATAGACCAGATAAAATTTGGAATAAGTTATCTGCGGCTGAAAAAGAAATAGGGGGTATACCAAACTCCAGTGAAGATATTAAGCAAGCACACGCTGCTGCAATAGAATCGTATATTGAAAAACATATAGGATTGAAAGAAGATGGTACTTATGGTACTATGTATTTTAATGATACATTAAATGATTGGGCAAGGTTTGATATAAATAATCGAACAAAATTTGATGCTGCGATCAGTTCTGGATTAGCTATAATGGCTTGTAATAGACATTTATACCGTCCAGTTGGTGAAATACAAACACAAAAGTTAAATATAAATATAGGCCGGTATAATAATAACGGTGGAAGATCAAAAATAATAGAGCATTATGGCTGAACCAGTTGTAAAAAGTTATTTTCCAAGCCAAATCGCTAGTGATTTAGAAAAGATTACCCCTGAGTATGGACTTAAGGTGGCTAAGGCTATAGAGCACGAGTGGTTTAAAAGGGATTCCGGTACTAATCGGTATTACAATAACCAAAATACTTTTCATCGTCGTAGACTATATGCGCGTGGTGAACAATCAATTCAAAAGTATAAAGATGAATTATCTATCAACGGTGATTTGTCTTACCTTAATTTAGACTGGAAACCTGTGCCAATTATACCTAAGTTTGTGGATATAGTTGTAAACGGTATGTCAGACCGCGTGTTTGATATTAAAGCATATTCACAAGATAGCATCGGGGTTAATAAAAGAACCAAGCATATGAAATCCATATTAGCAGATATGGAAATGCGAGATGTAAATAATCAAATACTGGAATCATTAGGTATTAATCTATATAAAAACGATCCTAAGACCTTACCTGAAACTTCTGAAGAATTAGATGTATATATGCAAATGTCATATAAACAATCTATTGAAGTTGCCGCTGAGAAAGCTATTAATAATATTTTAGATAATAATAAATATGATTTAACACGTCGCCGATTAATGTACGATTTAGTTACTATCGGTATGGCTTGTGTTAAAAATAATTTTTCTACTTCAACAGGTGTTACTGTAGAATATGTTGACCCTGCTGATCTTATTTATTCTTATACTGATTCTCCATATTTTGAAGACATATATTATATTGGTGAAATTAAAACAGTTCCGATTAATGAGCTTAAAAAACAATTTCCTAATTTAACAAATGAAGATCTTGAAGAAATAACAAAGCAAGGTATTCAAAATACGGATTTTTATCATAGAACAATGGATGAGACAAATAATATTGACTCAAACTCTGTTCAAGTATTATACTTCAATTATAAAACATATATGAATGAAGTATATAAAATTAAAAAAACAGCTAGTGGTGCTTCAAAAGCTTTAATTAAAAACGACCAATTTAACCCGCCAGCAGATGCAGAAGGAGATTTTGAAAAGTTATCAAGATCTATAGAGGTATTATATGACGGAGCTTTAGTATTAGGTACAAATACATTATTAAAGTGGGAGGTTGCTAAGAATATGATACGCCCAAAAAGCGACCAGTCTAGAGTAAAAATGAATTATAGCTTGGTTGCTCCAAGAATGTATAAAGGACGTATTGAGTCGCTTGTTAGCCGTATTGAAGGTTTTGCTGATATGATCCAGCTTACGCATTTAAAGATACAACAGGTGTTATCTCGTATGGTTCCTGATGGCGTTTACCTCGATGCTGACGGTCTAGCTGAAATTGATTTAGGTAACGGAACAAACTATAACCCACAAGAAGCGCTTAATATGTTCTTCCAAACAGGTTCTGTTATTGGTAGATCATTTACTTCAACCGGGGATATGAATCCTGGTAAAATGCCAATTCAGGAATTAAATAGCGGAGCGGGCGGTAATAAATTAGGCGCATTAATTAATACCTATAATTATTATCTTCAAATGATCCGTGATGTAACGGGTCTGAATGAAGCTAGAGACGGAAGTATGCCAGACAAAAATGCTTTAGTTGGTGTACAAAAATTAGCAGCAGCAAATTCGAATACTGCAACACGTCATATATTACAATCTGGATTATTCTTAACAGCTGAAACAGCTGAATGCTTAAGCTTACGTATATCTGATATATTAGAATATGCACCAGCTAAAGAAGCGTTTATTCAAAATATGGGGGCGCATACGGTTGGTACTTTAGAAGAACTTTCTAAGTTGCATTTACATGATTTTGGTATTTTTATTGAATTAGCGCCGGATGATGAAGAAAAGCAAATATTAGAAAATAATATTCAAATGGCTTTATCTCAAAATACAATAGATTTAGAAGATGCTATTGATATTAGAGATATTAAAAATTTAAAATTAGCAAATCAGCTTTTAAAAATACGCAGAAAGAAAAAGCAGCAAAGAGACCAAGCTGCTCAACAAGCTAATATTCAAGCACAAGCACAAGCTAATGCCCAATCACAGCAGGTTGCAGCACAAGCTGAGGTTCAAAAAAGCCAAGCATTGCAGCAATTAAACATGCAAATGGAACAGGTAAAAGCCCAACTTGAGCAACAAAAATTAATGCAGGAAGCACAAGTTAAAAAAGAATTAATGCAGCTCGAATTCCAAATGAACATGCAGCTTAAAAACGCAGAAGCTGAAGTTTATAAAAGTAAAGAAGGTTTTAAAGAAGATCGTAAAGACGAACGTGTAAATAAACAAGCAAGTCGTCAAAGTGAGCTTATTGATCAAAGACAAAACAATACAGGGCCAAAGAATTTTGAATCAGCAGGCAATGACGTGCTGGGTGGCTTTGACTTAGGTTCCTTTGAACCCAGGTAATATAAATAAGTGTATAATTATATAATATTTTATCATGAACGAAGAAGAAAACAAGGTTGTTGAGAATGTTGAAGAAACACCTCAACAAGTAGAACAGCCAACGCCTGAAGTAGATGATGGTGTTATTAGAGTTGACTTAAGTAAATTTAAACAAGAGCAAGAAGATGCCATTCAAGAACAGGAAACAGATGCAAGCGATGCTGTTGTCGGAGAATCCTCAGACGAGGAAAGTAGCGAAGCAGTGGTTGAAGAAGTACGGGACACCAGCGAAACTGAAGAGTCCGTACAAGCAGAAGAATCCGTTCTTGAAGAAATAACCGAAGAAGAGGTCCAAGAGCAAGCGAATGAGCTAGCTGATGAAGTTGAAGAAGCAATTGCAGAACAACAAGAAAGCGGCCTTGAACTGCCTGAAAACATTCAAAAAGTTGTAGACTTTATAAATGATACAGGCGGCACCCTTGAAGATTATGTTCGTTTAAATCAAGATTATTCTCAGCTTAATGAAACACAGTTGCTTAGAGAATATTACGAAAGCACAAAACCACATTTAGATAAAGAAGACATCGATCTTTTAATGGAAGATTTTTCATATGATGAAGAGTTAGATGATGAAAGAGAAGTGCGTAAAGCTAAGCTAGCTTTTAAAGAAGAAGTAGCAAAAGCTAAAAATCATTTAGAAAGTCAAAAGTCTAAATATTACGAAGAAATTAAAGCTGGATCAAGGTTAACACCAGACCAGCAAAAGGCAGTTGAATTTTTCAACCGCTATAATAAAGAAAACGAGGAGGTAACTCGCGTGGCTGAACAGCAGAAAAAGACGTTCTTAAAAAGAACTGATGAGGTGTTCTCAAATGAATTCAAAGGTTTTGAATATAGTGTTGGGGATAAGAAATATCGGTTTAATGTTAAGAATGCCTCTGAGGTGAAAAACCAGCAATCTGATATTAATAATTTTGTCAAAAAGTTTTTGGATGAAAATAATAATATTAAGGATGCTAAAGGTTATCACAAATCATTATTTACTGCAATGAATGCCGATGCTATTGCAAACCACTTTTACGAACAAGGTAAAGCTGATGCGCTAAAAGAAAGTATTGCTAGGTCTAAAAATATAAATATGGACCCACGTCAATCTCATGAAGCCGTTAGTAATACAAATGGTCTTAAAGTAAGAGCAGTTAGCGGTGATGATACTTCTCGCTTAAAAGTGAAAATTAGAAAATAATACTTAAAATTTAAAACTATGAGTTTTGTAACTGGGGGAGCATTCCCTGCGGGGTTAACCCCATCACCAACTAAAACGTTGTTCGATAAGAACTATTTGTCTATCGGAGACAACGACTTTAACTTTACTAAGCAATTCTTGCCAGAAGTATATGAAAAAGAAGTAGAGCGCTATGGAAATCGTTCTATCTCTTCTTTCTTACGTATGGTAGGAGCTGAAATGCCAATGGCTTCTGACGAAGTTGTATGGACTGAACAAGGACGTTTGCACGTTGCTTATGATGACGCTGTATTTGATTCAACTACTTCTACTGAAAAAACGCTTAATATTACAGGACACGCTATTCGTGCTAACCAAACAATTATTGTTGCTAATGGTTATTCTACAGTGCGTGCTTTTGTTAAAAGTGTTGGGACAGATGATTTAGAATGTTTTCCTTATGACACTGCTAACTGGCCGGCTGGATTCTTAAGCGCTGCTGCTCTTAAGGTATTTGTATACGGATCTGAATTTGGAAAAGGTACTTCTGGTATGTCAGGTTCTATTGATGCTGGTTTCCAAAAATTCTCTAACTCTCCAATTATCTTAAAAGATAAGTATTCAATCAACGGTTCTGACACTGCTCAAATCGGATGGGTTGAAGTAACAAGCGAGATGGGAACTTCTGGATATTTATGGTACTTAAAGTCTGAGCACGAAACTCGTCTTCGTTTCGAGGATTATCTTGAAATGAGCATGGTAGAATCTGAAAAAGCCGCTGTATCAATCACATCTGCTGCTGATCCAGGAACTGGCGCAACTTATACAGTGCGTGGTACTGAAGGTCTTTTCGCTGCTATTGAGTCTCGTGGATTAGTATTTAACGATCTTGAAACTTCAACTTCAATTGATGATTTTGATGTAATTCTTCAAGAGCTTGACAAGCAAGGCGCTATCGAAGAAAACATGCTTTTCTTAAGTCGTGCTACTGCATTGTCAATTGACAAAATGTTAGCTGCTCAAAATTCTTACGGTAGTGGTGGTACTTCTTACGGAGTATTCAACAATGCTGAAGATATGGCACTTAACTTAGGATTCTCTGGATTCCGTCGTGGGTCTTATGATTTCTACAAAACTGACTGGAAATATTTGAATGATGCTGCTACTCGCGGTCTTACTCAAGATATTGACGGTGTAGTTGTTCCTGCTGGTGTATCTACTGTTTATGATCAAACATTAGGTAAAAATATCCAACGTCCTTTCCTACACATTCGTTATCGCGCTTCTGAAGCTGATGATCGTCGTATGAAGTCTTGGATCACTGGATCAGTTGGAGGAAATTATACTTCTGACATCGACGAAATGAACGTACACATGCTTTCTGAGCGTTGTTTGTGTGTTCAAGGAGCTAACAACTTTATCTTGTTGAAAGATACTGCAGCTTAATATTTTTAAGGTGACACGGGCCCTTCGGGGCCCAGTCCCTTATTTTAACTTTTTAATTTTATTATATTATGGCAACAAAAAAAACAGGGGCAGCTAAAGCAGCTCCAAAACCACAAGTAGAAGAGATTGTAGTTGAACAAGAAATTATTACAGCTCCAGATCCAGTGGTTATAGAACCAAAAAAATCAGAGTGGGAGTATAAAGATAGAACATACTATTTAATCTCAAATAAACAACCAATTGTAATGACTCTTCCTAGTCGACATACTAGAAAACGTTCATTACTATGGTTTGATCCAGACAAAGGTTATCAAAGAGAATTAAGGTATGCAACAAATCAACCAAGTGTTTTTGTTGATGAACAAGAAGGACCATCTACGCTAGATCACATTATATTTAGAAATGGTACTTTAACAGTTCCTAAAGAAAAGCAAAATTTACAAAAATTACTTTCTTTATATCACCCTTTAAAAGACAAACTATATTCAGAATTCAATGCCGTTAAAGAGGCTGAAGATGAATTAGATTTAATTGAACTTGAATTAGATGCTTTAAACCTAGCTAGAGAGCTTGACATTGAAATGTTAGAGGCTATTTTGCGTGTTGACCAAGGATCTAGTGTCAAGAATATGACATCAAAAGAAATTAAGCGTGATGCTTTGATTTATGCTAAAAGAAGCCCACGTACTTTTATTAGCTTAGCTCAAGACGAAAACGTTCAATTACGTAATTTTGGTGTTAAAGCTGTAGAACAAAAGTTTATTATTTTATCTCAAGATCAAAGAACATTTACTTGGGCATCTACAGGAAGAAAGCTTATGACTGTACCGTTTGACGAAAATCCATATTCAGCATTAGCTGCTTGGTTTAAAACAGACGAAGGCGTTGAAGTTTTCCAAAATTTACAAAAAAGGCTTAAATAGTCACCTTTATAGTGTTAGGCCGCTGTAAAAGGTGGCCTAATTACTATAATAACAAAAAAACATTATGGCGATAAGTGTAGACACAATATATCAAAGAGTGCTTGCAGTATTAAACAAAGAGCAAAGAGGCTATCTTACCCCTCAAGAATTTAACTTATTTGCCAATCAGGCACAGCTTGATATTTTTGAGCAATATTTCTACGATATTAATCAATTTAGCAGATTACACGGCAATGATACCGAGTACTCTGACATGCTTAATATACTTAATGAAAAGATAAGTATATTTGAAGCAGAAGGTACCGTTACGAGCGGCACAACCCTACCAGCTGACTTATACCGCTTAGGAACAATAAAAGTGTCTTATACGGATCCTATTACATCCGCTAATAAAATCGCTGAGGCTGAACGTGTAAATAAAAACGAATATTTATATATTACTCAATCCCCAATTGGGGCACCAACTGTTAGCAGACCAATATATATACGTGATGAAAATGGTGTTAAAGTATATGGTGCAGCACAATTAACTACTGGTGTAACGTGTAATTATATTAAAGTACCGACAGACGTAGAATGGAATTATACAATGGTACTCGGTGTTCCACAATACAATGCGTCAACCTCAACTAACTTCCAACTACACGAATCTGAAGAGCCAGAGCTTGTGGAAAAAATACTAGAGCTATCAGGTCTATTATTAAAAGATCCAGGCGTATACCAAATCGCTAACCAAGAAGAACTTGAAAGGATTCAACAAGAAAAAGCATAATAAATGGCACTATTTACAGGAACAGAGCAACAATATTACGAAGGTAGTGACTTTGGCAATTACCAATGGATATATTTAGATGACATTATCACCAACTTTATTATTTCATATGTTGGAGAAGATAAAATTATATCTAAAATTAAACGTACAGATGTTGCGTTTCATGCTCAAAGAGCAATACAAGAAATGAGCTTTGATACTTTTCGCTCTGAAAAATCACAAGAGATTGATGTGCCGCCTAGCTTGCAGATGATATTGCCACATGACTATGTTAATTACGTAAAGCTCACCTGGGTTGATGATTCTGGCATTGAAAGAATTATATATCCTACATCTAAAACAAGTAATCCACTGCCAATACTTCAAGATGGTAGCTATGAATATTTATTTGACGACAGTGGTAATTTAATAACAGCTAATGAATCTGAAACCTGGAAAAACTTTAAAGCCGCAGGATCAACAGAAGAAGATGAATTAAGTAATTTAGAAGAGAATACTTCATATACGCAATTATTCGGGCAACGTTATGGCATAGATCCACAACATGCTCAAAGTAATGGCGTATTTTTTATTGACCCAATAAAATCAAAAATATTCTTCAGCGCTGACCTTACTGGTAAAACTGTAACACTTAAATATATTTCTGACGGTCTTGGCACTATAGAAGAAATGAAAGTGCATAAGTTTGCAGAAGAAGCAATGTATAAAAGCATTGCGCACGCTATTTTAGCAACCCGTGCTAACACTCCAGAGTATTTAGTTAATAGATTTAATAAAGAAAAATTTGCAGCCGTTAGACAAGCTAAATTAAGACTGTCTAACTTAAAGATTGAAGAGCTAACGCAGGTAATGAGAGGTAAATCTAAGCAAATAAAACATTAAGATATGCCAGAATTAAAAAGGTTATTTCTTAAAGGTCGAATGAACAAAGACCTTGATGAAAGATTAGTTCCTAATGGTGAATATAGAGATGCGTTAAATATACAGATAGGCTCATCAGAAGATAGTGATGTTGGCGCTATTGAAAATATTCTTGGCAATCAAGTTGGCAATAAAAAACGGCAAGGTCCATTACAATTTTGGGAATTAAATTCTGAAACAACTAATTATTATGGTTTACCGCTAGACGCTAAATGTATTGGGGCAATCAAAGATGATATAAATGACCGAATTTACTGGTTTGTACATTCATCAGAAGTTGATTGTATTATAGAGTATGATAATCAGTATGGCATTGTTAGACCGGTATTAGTGGATGCTTTTGCTTCAAAAGGGACACGCATACTAAATTTTGAGTTTAATAAATTAATTACCGGAGTTAATATACTTGACAATTATTTATTTTTTACAGATGATAATTCTGAGCCTAAAAAAGTAGATGTTAGTCGTAATGTTTTTAATTCTGTAGATTTTACGACTCATAGCACATATGAAGGCAGAGACTTTATTGAGTCGGATATTACAGTAATTAAAAAATCTCCGTTAGCTGCACCGTCAATGACGTTAAGCTCAGATTCTCGCGGAGGCAATGCAATAACTGCTGCTGTTTATAATTTTTCTTTAGCTAATACTGGCAGTGGTGGAATTGAGCAGTCATTAAGTGTTGGGACAACAATAAATGATTTTCCATTAAATCCAAACATTTTAGTCAACTATAACGGCGGAGATACAATTAAATTAACAGCGGTTGCACCATCGTCTCATTTGGCATATAGCGTATATGAAATACAACTTTATATTATAAGAATACCATTTGGAACAGTTGAGCCAGACGTAAAAATTGTTTCTATTCCTTCTGAAATACAAGATGACGCATTAGCATGGGACGTTGAATTAGTACAAGAAGACCCAATATTTGAATATAAATTTCCAAGATTTGCTTATAGATGGAAATATAAAGACAATCAGTATTCTTGTTTTTCTCCTTTTACAGAAGTAGCGTTTTCTCCTGGTTTATATAATTTTAATGCTAAAGATGGATATAATGTAGCCATGACTAATAATATCCGTAGAGTGGATTTAGAAATAACTGAAACCCCTCCTATTGACATTAAAGAAATTGATATTTTATATAAGCAATCAAATAATTCTTCTGTATATGTTATAGAAACTTTAACAGCTAGAAATTTTTCAGAGCTGCAAACACTTGCTGATATAAATCTATCAAACCCATTATTTTTTACTGTAACAAATGAATTAATATTTAAAGCAGTAGAATCAAATCAAATATTGCGCCCTTGGGACAATGTACCTCGACTTGCTAAAGCACAAGAAATAATTGGGAATCGTTTATTGTACGGCAATTATTTGCAAAATTATTCTTGGGATAATGATTTAATAGGTTTGCAGACATCGGTAATAAGCGAAGATTTATCTGATCAAAGTACAATTGGACTTAAATCTGTAAAATCTTTAAGAAATTACCAAATTGGCGTAGTGTTTAAAGATGAATATGGGCGAGAAACTCCTGTGTTTACAAATAAAAACATGCAAGAAAACCTGAGTATAAATTACTCAAATAAACAAAATTCTTTGTTAATACAACAAAGCAGAAATTTTCCGCAATATCCCCCTCCTGCTTTTGCAACACACTATAAATATTTTGTTAAAGAAAGCAATAATCAATATTATAACTTATCTACGGATAGAATTTATGTTTCTGAAGACCCGCAGGGAGCTTGGATAGCTTTCCCTTCATCTGAAAGGAACAAAGTAACAGAAGAAGATTATTTAATATTAAAAAAAGGAGTTAATTCTAAAGATGCTATTTTAACAAGCAATAAATACAAAATACTTGCAATAGAAAACGTAGCTCCTGATGAAGTAAAAAAAATTAAAAAGCTTCAATATGACGAAAGTATAGCTTTTAGTAGTACTTTTCCAACTTCATCGTCGACAACAAATAAATTAAGCGGATTTACTCCAGTAGATGGATCAAAAACATTTGTAATAGATAGTCCCAGCGACACGTTATTAGAATCTTTACAAAAAGATAAATACATTAGATTTTCTAGCTCTGGTGGAAGAACTTCTAAATATTACAAAATTGCTGATATAAACGCGTCAAATGCTGGTGGATCAACCGTTGCTACTGCAAAAGTATATTTAACGGAAAGATTTAGTACTGATATAAATTTCATGTACAACTCTTCAAACCAAGTTATTTCAGATATTCTTGAGGTATATGATTATGTAGATAAAGACACTAGTAACGCTGAATTTGAAGGAAAATTCTATGTAAAAGTAAACACTGATAATTTATTATTAGAAAATGTTGGTCTTAGCACGGAGCTTGTTTCATTTAATTCTGCTGCATTTTATGATGATCAATATAGCTCTACTAGCCCCATCATATTTGGTAGTGGTATTCCAAGAGGTACAGTAAATGAGCTAACCACACCGGGCACAGAAGGAGGATATATTTTTGGCTCAGCGGGCAGTGAAAATCCGTCTCTTACAATTTTAGCAGGCCCGTGGGATTTAATATTAGAATGGAAAATTGCACTTGATCGAGATGAAGATTTTATAAGAGATATTCAACAAAATGGAACTAAAATACAATTTGATGGTGCAAGATGGCTTAATGACCCTACAAATTTAAGCGGCGACAATACTGTATATGAAGTTGTTGATTCTTATTTATATTCATTTTCAGAAAATCTTGATCAATATTTTAGAATATATATAAGACTAAAGGATTCTAGCTTACCACAAGGGCAATATGATCCTGTAGGATTAAAATCCTGGGTTAATCCATCTGCAATTGTAAATGAAACAGCTTTTGGAGAAACTTCTTATAATGTTACTTTAAAACTATTAAAGCCAGAAGAAGCAATTTCAGAATTTACTGCAAATCCAGCAGTATTTGAAACGGAAGCTAAAGAGCAAGTTGATTTAGATATTTATTATGAAGCCAGCGACGCTTTAGATATTTCAACATATGGCGATGCTTATACTTTAAACTGGAGTAATTGCTTTACTTTTGGCAATGGCGTTGAATCTAATCGTATTAGAGATGATTTTAATGCTGCATTTATAGACACAGGTACTAAAGCTTCTACAATATTGGATGAGCCATATGAGGAAGAAAGACGCGCGACTGGAATTATATATTCGGGAATTTACAACTCAAACTCTGGATTAGATAATCTTAATCAGTTTATTCAAGCTGAAAAAATAACTAAAGACCTTAACCCAATATATGGTAGCATACAAAAACTTCATACAAGAGATACAAACCTAGTGACTCTTTGTGAAGACAAATGTCTGCGTATTTTAGCCAATAAAGATGCGTTATTCAATGCAGACGGCAATGTAAATGTAACATCTAATAATAATGTATTAGGTCAAGCAATACCTTTTGCTGGTGAATTTGGTATATCTAAAAATCCGGAAAGTTTTGCATCGTATGGATTTAGAGCTTACTTTACTGATAAAAAACGCGGTGTTGTTCTTAGGTTGTCTATGGATGGCATTACAGAAATATCCGGTAAAGGCATGTCGGATTATTTTTGGGATAATCTAAAAGCAGCTACAACTGTTTTAGGTAGCTATGATATTTATTCAGACTGTTACAACGTAACATTAAATAATGACACAGTATCATTTAAAGAGTCTTTAGACGGATGGCCAACGCGTAAATCTTTTATTCCTGAATATGGTGTATCTTTAAATAGCGATTATTATACATTTAAAAATGGCATGATATGGTCTCATGATAATGAAACCCGTAATACATTTTACGAAGGAGCTGCAGAAAAATCTAGCGTGCAATTAATATTTAATGATAGCCCAAATAAAATTAAAAACTTTAAAACTATTTCTTATGAAGGAGATAGTGGTTGGACTGTTCCATTAATTCAAACTGACCAACAAGATGGTGCAGTAACAACATTTTTAAATAAAGAAAATATATATTATAATTATATTAGAGGATTAGATGATTCTTGGAATAACTTTAGTCAATCAGGAACTTTAGATTTAAAACAATTTGCGGCACAAGGTATTGGTAATTTATCAAGTGTCGATGAATATACTGGAAACACAACATTTAAAATTGTTGTTAAAAATGATCCAGCTGACGCGGAAACAACTTATACTGTAACAGAATTTAACGGCGAAGCAGAAGTTGGTGACCAAGTAAATCTTGATATTACTGAATTTGCTTTAATAATAACACCTAATTCAGGATATACAATTGATGCTGCAAGTTTTAGCGTACCTACTTTGCCGTCTGAAATAAATAGTGTAGTGTTTACAAATGGAGCTGGTGGCACTGTAAAAGCTACCTGCACTTTTAATTCCAGCTTTATAATGCCTCTAGGCGATGTTGAAATATTATTAGATATTGATGGCGTAGCTACAGAAGATTTATGGACAATAAGTGGAAGTTATATTTCTACCGTAACAAATACAACCGATCCAGACGGTGAAACAACTACTCCATTTTCTGTATCTGGCAATGAAGGCGATTTAGTTACTTTATTTACTAAAACATTTACTGTTGCAACAAACCATTTATTTAATATATCTCCATTTTATTATCAAGATCCAACTAAAAAAACAACAAGCAATTATATTATAACATATACAAGCACAGGCGTTGGAACAGGTGAAAATTATATTGAAACAACAAGAACTTATACAGTAAAATATACTATTGGTTCTAGCGATGAAACTTTAAATAATATTTATTTTATTGCCAATGCTGACCCTATATTTACTTCAACACCAGAACTTGTATCGTATAAAATTAATCTTAATGACATAGGGCAAAAGCCAGAAACAAGAAAAATTGATTTTTATGGAGGGGCTGCCGCTGGATTTACGCTTAATGTAACTGACGGAGGAAGCAATAACGATAATTACGCTTTAAATTTGCCCGCTAGCGGAACTACCAGTTTAACCTTAAGTTTCCCAAATAATTTAGCGCCTGGCGATAAAACTTGGACATTTACTTTAACGGGTGATCTTGCTAGTCCATTTGTTCAAGATAATCCATTTACAATAACACAATTAGGAACATAATATGGCGTCTTTAGAAAACATAACAATTAATTTTTCTGTACCATTTAATATATCTTTGCAAGTAGGAAGTGACATTATATATTATCAAGACGGCAATACAGGAGACGTTTACAGGCTTGGCAAATGTATAGCAAAAACAGCTACGTCGATTACGTGTGAGATTTCAAGTGCTACAACCCCGCCTAATAATGTAAATGACTATATATTTTTTGTTAAAGATAATTCAGCAAACACTTCCGGCATTGTGGGGTATCACGGAACGGCGGACGTTGAGGTTACATCGACAAATAAAAAAGAACTATTTGCGGTTAATACAGAAGTATTTATAAGCAGCTAATAATACGTAATAATATAACTATAAATTAATTAATTATGGCAATTGAAACATTAGCCGGCATTAGTATGCTATCCGGATTAATTGGAGGCGCTGGCCAAATGCTAGGAGGTATAGTCGGCGGTGGAGCAAGAAGAAGAGAGCAACGTGCCGCGCGTAGAGAATATTCAAAATATATGCAGGAGTTTGAAAACATGCGCTTTGATAACCCCTACGAAGATCTACAAAATCCATTTGAAAATTTAACTGTTAACCAACAAGAAGCAAGATTTTTAGCGGAGCAACAACAACAAAGCCTTGCTAATACAATGGGCTCATTACGCGGGGCCGCTGGTGGTTCTGGCGTAGCTTCTTTAGCACAAGCTATGGCTAATCAACAAAACATTAATTTACAAAAAATAGCAGCAAGCATTGGCCAACAAGAAGCACGTAATCAGGCTATGGCTGCAAAAGGGGCAATGCAAGTGCAAATGGCTGAAGCTCAAGGAGAACAATATGTTCAAGAAAGAGAATTTGGAAGAACAAGTACTATGCTTGGTATGTCACAGCAACGTTTGGCCGCGGCTAATATGGCAAGACAACAAGCAACACAACAATTGGTAGGCGGCATAGGAAGTATAGCTTCTGCCGGTCTTATGTACGGAGCAAGTCAAGGAGCATTTGGCGAAAATATAGCTGGTATATTTAATAAAAATTAATTATGGCAAAACAATCATACGGAGCAGATACTGGGCTAATAAAAGGAGCTCAAGCATTATATGCATCGGAAATACCGCAATATGACTTTTCTTCTATAGGTAAAATAGCCGGTGAGTTTGCAGATGTATTTACTAAATTATCTGAAAAAAAAGAAAAAGAAGTTCAAAAGCGTAAGGAGCTAGAATTTAAAGCAGCAGAGCTTGCTTCTACAATAGACGAAGCTGACGTTTCTGGCATTAAACTAGCCGATTCTCAAAAAGAAAAAGTGCAAGGTTATTTTGAATCACAAGACAGCAGAATAGAAGATATTGTCGGTGAATTAAAAACATTAGATGAATTTGATCCTAAAAGAATTGAGTTAAAAAAAGAGCTTGAAAAAATTAAGCAAGCAAGACTAAACGTTGTTGCTAATGTAGCAAAACTTGAAAAAGGATTAAATGAAAATATTTTAGATATTGAGCAAGGCAATTATTCTCCAGCTAATAATATGAATAAGGTTAATATTATGGTTGGTATTAAAAATGGAGAGTATGGTTTTGATATTGATGAAAATGGAAATCTTTCTTTTCCAATTAATCAAGCTTATACAGAGCAAACCGAGGATGGCATCGAAGAGACTAAAACAAGAATAGATAAATATACTTTAGAAGATCTCGCTGGTGAAAAATCTTTAGTAAAGCCAGCGGATAAATTGCGCACTAGTTTAACTGAGCAAATGAAAAAAGCTGGTGATGCGGGCAGAAGCGGAAAATTTGATGACGCTACTAAACAAGATATATTTGCAACTATGCAACAGCTCACAGCTGACTTAACCGCCGAAGAAACTTTAGATCTAGCTGTTGGAAAATTTGGCGCTATAGGTGGCCCATTTGCTAATATGCCTATTGAAGATTTAAAAGAACTTCAATCAAAAAATCCTGTTCAGTTTAAAAACGAAGTTATTAATAGCTTTTATAGAACTGCACTTGACTTTGGAGAAACAGGCCAAAGAGCATACGATGCAAAAAATACTACCAGTAAACCAGACGAAAATAAGTTTGGCTTAGATACTTTTCACCAAACATTTTTAGATAATTTAGAAATTATCTTAAATGACGCTATAACCAACACCACTACAGGCAGTCTTATAACACCTCAAACAATGAAATTAAGGGAAGGCGTTAATAAATATAAACTTGAAATAATTAACGGTAAAATTGTAGCAACAGCTACGGATGATATTACTTCAATTACATATGATGCTGTTAAAGATTTCGTTAAAGAGTATACAGAATTAAATAGTAAAAAATTATAATGCCAGATTATAAATTAAAAGACGGCAGTATTATGACAGAGCAAGAACTTGCTTTGTATGCTGAAGAACTTGGTATAACTCCAGAAGAATTTTTGGAAGAGCGAAAAGATCTTTTTGATTTAGATAATACTATAGATTTAGGCGAAGTTACAACAGAACCGGACCCTAAAACAAGAGAAGGCATACAAGCTATTATAGACTCTATTGTGCCTGAAAATTCGCAAGAAGAAATCGCTCGCAGATTTTTTAATTTAGAAGCAAACAAAACGCAATACACCTATGGCCAAATTGGCAGTGAAGATGGCAAGGCATATAGTGGTGGACGGCGTATTGATGCAAAGTCTATTGAAGAATATTTAGGGAAAAATTATCCTTTATATGAAGAATATCAAAAAACAGGTAAACTTGATTTAACCGCGGTGCCTGATGGCCTTATTGACAACGTTATTACCGAGCTTAAGTCAAAAAAACGCAATAGGCTTTATGAAAATCTTACAGATGAAGAGCGCAAACAACTTGTTTTAACTATTCCGGGGACCGGGGAAGCTATTCAAAAATCAACTGAGGCTTTAGAGGCAAAAGCTAAACCTCAAACAATGGTGCCTGAATATTCTTCAGAAGGTATGGTAATGGTTCCAAAGCCCGCGGATAAACCAGCTTCTTATGATATTTTGCGTACAGAAGAATTTAAACAAGAAAGAGAAAAACAGCGCAAATCATTATTATCTAGAGTAGAAGAATTTTCTTCACGTGTTGATCCATATTTGCAACAGCAAGCTGAATATGAAAAAGATCAACAAAAATTTGAACAAAATATATCTGGTTTAAAAAATCAAATAGATGCTTTAGGAGAAGTTAATGAATTTTCTGATCCCGAAACTATTGAAAAATATAATTCGCTTGTAATTGAATATCAAAATAACTTTCAAGCAGAAGCTGATAGGTTGTCAAATATTGCTAGCCAACTTAATAAAGAAGGGTATGCTATTAGATTTGATCAACGTGAGCTTGATAAAGAAATGCGTCAATTTCAAATTGGAGAAGAAGAAATAGCTGGCTTAGTTAAAAATTATAGTAAACTTAATTTACTGGATACTGTTTTAGAAAAAACGTGGGCGGACATGACGGTTTACTTAGCCAAGTTTGGCCAAATGGGGTTAGAAGGAATGGGCGGTCAACAAAATGTAGCAACTACATTAGCCGGAATGAGATTATATGAAAGCGCCATTGATTATTCAAGTAAACTACAAGATCAAATGGAGCTTTTTCCTGATCCTTTAAAATTAGGTGAAGGAAATGATTGGTCTGATTTAATTGCAGATTCCTTAATTCGAAATTCTCCGTCTATTATAATAAGCGGAGCAACGATTGCAAGTGGTGGTATTTTAGGTGCTGCCAACGCAGCTTATCTTTCTGGAAGTTCATTTTTTTTAATGTCAGGCGGTAGCAAGCTTTCTGAAATGGAAATTAGCCAAGAAAACGCTCCGAAAATTCTAGAAAGCCTTCGTGCTCAGTTAGAGAATGTTGACAATGATTATGACAGAAACGAAATTAATAAGCAAATTAGATATTACGAAGAAGCATTAACATATACTGATTTACAAAAAGCATTTGTTGCCACAACTTTTGGAGCAATTGAAGGTGGGGCTGAGGCTTTTGGTAATTTAGCTTTGTTTAAAAACATAGGTAAAATGGGCCGATCTTATGGCACAAACGCATTTAGAAGCGTTGTTGGTGATAAGATGGGTAGAATAATGGCTAAAGGTGTTGGGTTAGGAGCTGGTCTTGGCGGTGGTATTGGTATTGAAATAACAGAAGAAACTTTAACACAGCTTGGTCATAATTTTATAGATATTACAGCTTTAAATAATAAAGATAAAAGCTTAATTGAAGGCATTGATGCTGATTTCTTTTTTAATACCGCTTTATCTTCACTAGCAATACAAGGCGGGCCGGTTTTTTCGAACCTTGGCCGCTTGTTAATTAGCGAAACTACTTCTGCAGCGGATAGATCGCAATTTCTTAAAATGCAAAAAGAACATGCACAAATACAAGCTCAACTTAATTCTGATAAATTAACAGCTCAACAAAGGTTAAATTTAAGAGAAAGAAGAAGAGCACTTAATGTTGAAATGGCAAGAAAAGCAGAAGTAACTATAGCTTCAGCGTCTGCTTTAACAACTGAAGAGGGTATAGATTTATTTAATATAAATGCTGCTTTAAGACAAAATGCTCAAGACGCCATAGACGCTGGCTTAATGGATGAGACGGGTTCTTATAAAGACAACTTGCTTAATAGATTAAATCAAGAAAGAAATGATTTAATGGGGCAGCGAGAAAAAATATTAAAAGACATAAATATACCAGTTGAGTTTAGAGGAATTAAACAAGAATTCGATGCTACTACACAATATAGATTTGGTCGGTACAATTTAAATAAAAATCTTATAAATAGTATTAACGGCTATAATCAATATATAATTAAAGGAACAAACGAAAAAGAATGGCTTGCTTCCGCTGAAGAAATAATTAACGACCCAAATAATAATTTTACAGAAAGTCAAGCTAATAGTTTAAGAGCTTTTGCGGCATCAGGAGAAAATGGATTATATGTTGGCGGTAAAAACCAGTTTATAAATGAAGGTGCTATTTACGGTAGATTAATGAGCGAAAACGTTTCAGAAGTAAGCAAAGAGAGAGCTATGGAAGCGCCTGTTCATGAATACGGCCACGCATACATGCTTGAGCAAGGGCTAGCTGATACAGACATAGATACCAAAAATTTAACTGAGCTAAAAACAGAATTAAAAAATTATTTCGAGCAAAAATTTAAAGACGGCTTATTAAGCCAAAAAGACAAAGAAGCAATTGACCGCACTATTGCAAGATACGAAAAAGAATTGCCAGAAAATCTTGCTGAAGAAATGGTAATGATTATTGGAGACTTATCAAGAGCCGGCAGGTTAAAAAACACGGGTAGCGCTTCTTTATATTCTGTAAAGAAATTTACTAAAAATCTTTTAAGCAAATTTTTTGGAGAAGAAAAAGTAGGTTTATTTAAAATTGATACAGTAGAAGATGCTTTAGATTTTCTTGCAAAGCTTCAGCAAAAAAGTAGAGCTAGAGCCTCGTTTCAATTGCCAGAAAAAGACCAGGCTTTTATAAAAGCATCTTTAAGCTCTGGCAATATGGTTGTAATGTCTGAATCTGAACTTGAAAAAGTTAAAAAAAGCTTAGACAAGTTGGGCAGAGACGAAGATGGCAAATTTGATAAAAATGAATTTAATCCTCAAGACCCAGTAATAGTTAATGCTTTACCGGGCATGATTATTGCTCAAGCAAAAAAACGCGCTATTAAAGGATTACAGTTTGATATGGGTGAGCTTTTACAAGAAACATTATATCAACTTCTTCTTAGAGAAGATATAGCTAAATTTGACGGAACAAAAAATAATAGCCTATATGGTTATTTAAATAAATTTATTAAATGGAGAATTGGAGATGCTTTTAATGCTAACCCTAGTATTGTTACGGATTTTGGGGAGGCTAGCATGGAAGATCTAACCACTCAGTTTTCACAAGAAGAATCTGAAGATGTTGTAACACGACAAGAGGCTGAGGTTAAAGATGTGCCAAGAACTCCTGGCTTAGCTAACAGCATTAGCTTTGCTAATAGATTAAATAAAATGCAACCCGGCCTTATTAATAATGAGGTGCGGGATAATATATTTAAAGCATTGGATAAATTCCTTAATACACAAGAAGGAATTAATAATATAAAACTTACTACAAGATTAGACTGGCAAAAAAGTGATACTAATCAAGCTACAGACGAAAATGGTAATAAGCTGTTTGTAAACGTTTTTGGTGAAGTAATTACTCAGCGCGAAAGAGAAGCATTGCCTGCTAATGAAAAAGAAAAGTTTGAGGCTTTAATGAATCAAAAATTAACATTGCAGCCTGAAGAACAAAAAGATCTTCGCGCAATGCTTAATAAATTTTTAGAGCAAGAGCTTACTAAGTATTTGCAAAAAGAAATTATTGCTCCACCTAGATCACCAAGGTTTAAAAATCTTGTTGAGAGTAGCTTTGAATTATATAAAATAATACCGCAAAGTTTTTTAAATGATCGCATTGAATCTTGGATACAACCTAAACTGGGCCCTGATGGTAAACAAATGCGTGAAACCGTAGCAGAGGCTGGAGAATATGGCGGCGCAAAAGGTAATCCAATATTTGAAAGAAAAGAAATAACCAAAGAGGAATGGGAGAACTACTGGTTGGCTCCTGGTAAAGCCGCATCTTCACAAGGTAAATTAAAAGAAAGATTTGCCGCATTAATTGCACAAGAATATGGTAAGGATCTTTTAATAGAATTTTTAAACGATGAAAGCAAATTAGAAATGTTTTTATCACAACAAAAACTACCTTCTGTTAACCAATTAGATAATCTAGGTGTACAATTAATTACAGCTTTAGAACGAGACCCTGGCGCATTTAAAGTAAAATACTCTTTATCTGCAGAAGACGCTCCTATAATTATAGCAGAGATGCCTAATATTGTAAATGCTGCAGAAAAATTATTTAAGCGTGGAAAATTTAATCCAGAAGAATTAGAAAAAGAATTCGCTGTAATATTTGGTAATCGTATTCCTTTAGAATCTATAAAAGGTATTGCTAAATTTTTTAAATCTAATTATAAAAAAAGAAGATTAATTTCTTATGGTTATAAAAGAATTAAAGCATTAACAGAAGAAACAAGATTAATTTCGTTGCAAGAAGCTTTAGCCTATAAAGCTTTCGGCAGGCTTGGTAATATTTTATCTTTTTATACTGGTGAAAAAGGATTTTTATCTTCTTATTATACTGTAAAGAAAAAAAGAATATTAAGCAAAGCAACACCATATGGCATGACAAATAGAGACCATGCTATCAATGCTATACAATCTTTGGTTGCCAGCAACGTTCTGAGTATAGTGGAAGTGTGGCAATATTTAGGACAAGGTTTAAATAGTGGAACCTCTACTACTGTTTTTCAAAATAATATAGAATTTTATAATGCTTTTGAAAATGAATTTGAAGCTGCTGGTATTTCTTTAGACGCAGATAAAGGAAGGTTTATACAAGATGGCAAAGAGCTAAACAGAGCAAATACAACAAAATCTATTCAAGGGCCTGCAATGTTAAATGCTATTAATAAAAATAGTGCTACCGCATATGCCTTATACGAAAAAAATGCACTTGATGCTAGGGATGTAATTGAAAAAATAATTACTCATTTTGAAAGCCTTTTATCTGAAAAAGGCATAACCGCTGAGCAATCAAATGCTATTAAGCATAAAGCTGCGGTCTTGTTTACAAATCAAAGCGGTGTAAGCGATGGGTTATTAAGAAAAATAGCGGTATTAACTCATGTTGAAACAGGCATAACTAATAAAAATGCAATGTTTGAGCATATGCTACCGGCTAATGTAATTAGCATGCTTATAGGAGATAGACTTAATAAACAGATAACATCCGATGAATTTAAAGCAATAATTAAGAATGGTGCGGTAGGGGTATTAACAGATAGAAACACAACGGAAAAAGTGGTTAATATGTTCTTTAAGAACAATATGCCTATGGATATTGATGTTCGTTCTGCTAATTTTGATGCTTATGCCAGATATAGAAATTCAATGGTAGCTCCTATATTACAAGGAAAAACACTACAAGGACTAGCTGGAAATGAAACTATTGTATTTGCTGAAGCACCACATATTAATTCTGCAAAGCAAGTTATAGAATCAAGAGAAAAACAAAAAGCTCGCTCGCGTAAAAAATATAGTTTAAATACAGACGATATTGTTGATTTTAATCCACTAAAAAGTGGGCTTTTCCCTGATTCTAAAACTACAGAGTGGTATTCTGATCCTATTAAAATAGGTCCATTACAAGATGATCAAGCATATATGATGTACCTATCTGTTACACAAAGAAATGATGGCCAAAAATATTTAATGTTTAATTTTACATTATACGATGGGGAACATCAACATAGCACTGCATTAGAAGGAAACTTTGCCGGAAAAAGCATTAATCCTTTTAGATTATTTGGAACTATTGGAAATAGTGTAATACATTTTTTAGAAAACAATAGAGAGTTTGAAGGCATTGAATTTAGTGGGTCAGGCGATTCAAGAATTCGGCTATATAATAGACTCGCCGAGCTGCTAGCTAAAAAATTAGGATGGAATTTAGACACAGAAGATATTACTATTGCTGCCGATGACGATGGCAACGATGTAGAATTTCTAGCAAAAGACTATTATATCTCTAAGCCAAAAGCGAAATATAGTTTAAGCAGTCTTGATAAAGATTTCAATTTAATTATTGAAGATAAGTTTGGCATAGAAGAATATAAAAGATTCTCGCAAGTTGTTGGTAAAAGACGCGGTGCAAAAATTGATAAATTTAATTTAAAGAATTGGTGGTTCCCGCCGTCTGCTGAAGACTTCATGGGGTTGATGTATGATGTTTTAGCAAAAGGAGCTAAAGGAGATGCACAAAAACAATGGATTGTTGACAATTTAGTTATACCATATACTCATGGTATCGCACAAATTGATAAGGCACGTCAATCAATTAAAAGAACATACCGCAACTTACTTGCAGAAAATAAAGGTGTTACTAAACTTCTACAACAAAAAATAGAAGACGGAGATTATACTTTTGATCAAGCAATACGTGTTTACATGTGGAACAAACAAGGAGATGAAATTACTGGATTGTCAGAGCGTGATCGTAATAAATTAGTTGCAATTGTTGAAGGAAGTCAAGAACTAAAAGATTTTATTAGTGTATTAATGTCATTACCTAATTTAAGTAAAGGTTGGCCAAAGCCTAGCGAATATTGGGATGCACAAACAATATTAAGTGATCTTAATAATTTAACAGAAAAAACTAATAGAAAAGAATTCTTAGCACAGTTTATTGAAAATGCCGACGTAGTATTTTCAGAACAAAATATGAATAAGTTACGCGCGGCAGTTGGAAATAATTGGGTTGAGGCGATGCAAGATATTTTGTACCGCATGAAAAACGGCACAAATCGTCCATCTGGTTCAAACAGAATTGTTAATGCATGGAATAACTGGGTTAATAGATCTATTGGCGCAATTATGTTCTTTAACCGCCGTTCCGCTGTATTGCAAACATTATCTACAGTAAACTTTATAAACTGGTCTGATAATAACCCAATAAAAGCGGCTGCTGCTTTTGCTAATCAAAAACAATATTGGAAAGACTTTGCATATATATTTAATTCAGACAAATTAAAAGAACGACGCGGTGGTTTACGCACAGATGTTTCTGAAGCTGAAATTGCAAATCAAGCAGATCTTAGTAAAGGTGACCCAGGTGCAATACTTTCTTATTTATTAAAACTAGGATTTAGCTTAACGCAAATTGCAGATAGTTTTGCTATTGCTTCTGGTGGTGCTACATTTTATAGAAATAGAATTAATACCTATATAAAAGAAGGATTAACACAAAAAGAAGCAGAAGAAAAAGCTTGGGGTGATTTTTCAAGAATATCTGATGAAACGCAGCAATCTTCTGATCCAATGCTTATTTCTCAAGAACAAGCAAGTGTTTTAGGTAGACTTGTATTGGCTTTCCAAAATACATCTGCGCAATATACACGCCGCGGAAGAAAAGGTATTAGAGATTTAATTACTGGCCGTGGCGACTTTAAAACAAATCTTTCTGTATCTATATATTATTTAGCTGTTCAAAACTTAATGTTTAACGCATTGCAAAATGCATTGTTTACATTTATCCCTGGGTTTGACGACGAACCAGAAGATGAAACACTAACAAAAAAAGAATTAGAAAGAAAACAGCAGAAAGACGCAGCTACTTGGACTAGAGCTATAAACGGATCACTTGATACAATCTTACGTGGTATGGGTGTTAGAGGTGCAGCAATAGCAACTTTAAAAAATACCATAATGAAATATTATGAGCAAGAAGAAAAAGATCCGTTTTATAAAGACAATGCTCAGGTTGTGCTGGAAGCTTTAAATATTTCGCCTCCTATAGGGTCTAAAGCAAGAAAACTTTACAATGGTTTACGCACAAAAGACTTTGAAAAAGACGTTATTGAAGAAAGAGGCTTTGATTTATTTATAGATGGTAAATTTAAACCAAGCCCAACATATTCTGTTATTGGTAATATTGCCGCCGCCGTTGCTAATGTGCCTTTAGATAGAATGTATGACGAAACCGTGGCTATAGCAGAAGCATTTGATTCAAGAAATTCTGAATGGCAAAGACTTGCATTAGGTTTAGGATATAAAACATGGACAGTGGGCGCTAAGTTTGAAGAAGAAGATTTAATAAAGGAAAGAGCTAAAGCATTGCGTAAAGAAGCTGGAATTGAAAAAGCAAAACAAACAAGAGCAGAAAATAAACGTAAAAAAGATTCTACAGCTAAGGCTTTAGATCTTAAAATGCAAAAAGAATTATCACTTGATGATTTTTTAGAATGGCGTAGACAACAAGCAATAGAAAAAAAACAAAAAAATAAAAGAAAATAAAAATGGCAGAAATTTCAAAAGACAGTAAGTTTACCCTAAGCATCGAGTCCTTGGTGGTATTAGGGGGTGTAATAGTAACTACGGTGGGTATGTGGTTTACGCTTCAAGCTGAAATAGAAGAAGCAAAAAAGCTGCCGCCTAGTGAAGTATCACGAACAGAATACGATCTTAAGGATCAGTTAATTCGTGAAACAATAATAAATACTCAAACACAAGTTGAGCAAAACAGCAAAAAGCTAGATGATATAGATGAAAAACTATATGAACTAATAAAAAATAAATAGAATGAAAAAATTAATTTTAATTGCAGGGTTATTATTCGGTCTAAACGCAACCGCTCAACAATTCGACTTAGTACAAATTAATGCTGACTGGAATTCTAAAAATAATATTGATTTTACAGAAGTAGCTGGTATACCTATTAAATACGCTCGGCTTGAAGATCAGCCATCGCATTTTAAAGAAACTATAAAATCTGTACCAACACTTATACTTTATGTTGACGGACGACTAAGTTATAGCTGGCAAGCTGGTATTGATCTTAAATGCCCTGCTACCCGGGAAAATGTTGCCGCTGTAATTGAAAAGTTTAAAAATTAATAAATGGAAAAGATTAGTAAACATATATCATACAAAGAAGCCACGTTTTCACAAACCGCAACTCGCAAAGACATTGATAATATACCGAACGAAGAAGTATTAGAAAGAATGCGTACAGTTGCTGAAAATGTGTTTGAACCGCTTAGAGCTCACGTAGGAGGCCCAATTAAAATTAATAGCTTCTACCGCTCTATTATGCTTAATACTGCAATAGGAGGGTCTAAATCAAGCCAACACACACGTGGCGAAGCGATTGATTTAGATGATACTTTAGGTTGCATGTCAAATAAGGATATGTTCACTTTTATTAAAGATGAATTAGACTTTGATCAGCTTATTTGGGAGTTCGGCGATGACGAAAATCCAGCTTGGGTACATGTAAGTTATGTGTCTCCTGAAAACAACCGCAGACGCATCCTTAAAGCTTCAAAAGTAAACGGTAAAACAACGTATAATATAATGAACGTATAGTTATGGGATTTCAAATGAAAGGATCGCCTCTTAAGAAAAAAGATGCTTGTTATAGTAAAGTAAAAAGCAGATATAAAAAATGGCCATCAGCATATGCTAGTGGTGCTTTAGTAAAATGCCGTAAAGTTGGAGCAGCTAACTGGGGCAATAAATCTAAGAAATAATGGGATTTAAAATGAAACCGTCACCTCTTAAAAACCTAAGACGCTGGTTTGAAGAAGAATGGGAAACTCCTCGCGGTAATAAAGATTATAGTAAAGGTGAAAATACTTTTAGGCCAACAAAGCGCGTGTCTAAAGATACTCCTGCTACATGGGATGAACTAACTCCGGCAGAAAAAGCTAGAGGACAAAGAGAAAAAAATACTAAAGGCCGAGTAAGCCGTTATAAAAAGAAAAAGAAATGAAAAAGTTTATTGATAAATTACAAGGAGCTTGGAATAGCTTGTTGTATAAGCTAATGTTTAAAAACTATAAATAAAAAGAGGCGCCATTTCTGGCACCTCTTTCTGACTAACTAAACTAACTACATGAAAAACATGCACCTTCCGGGGTGCAATTTTTTTATGCTATACATTATCCGTCGCAAGACAAACAAT
>Ga0222718_10001086_pt1 | contig 27369 bp, 28 predicted proteins | sample C33_27DmetaG_FD_165045 | JGI IMG/M metagenome (GOLD analysis project Ga0222718, IMG submission 165045) | Estuarine water microbial communities from San Francisco Bay, California, United States - C33_27D | ecosystem: Environmental > Aquatic > Marine > Unclassified | place: USA: California...
GTACACCCGAACGTTCAGCCGCTGCGAACACTCGATGCTGCTCCGGGAGCCCGGGTGTCGGGATCACGAGGTCGGCGGCGGACACGTGCGCGGTGATCGCATCTGGATCGTCGGCGATGACGAGACCGAGATCAGCCGCTGCGGCATGGACATCGTCACCACTGCGATCGTCGATCACCACGACGGTGTGCCCCCGCTGAACGAGCGCAGCTGCCACGGCGCGATTGGTCACACCGAAGCCCACCAGCAGGGCCGAGCACGGCGACGCGAGCAATTTGTCGAGCATCATCACGCGGTGATTCCCGCTGCGATCGCATCGGCGTAGAACAGGCCGAGCCCGACACCGGTGCACAGACCCGACATGATCCACAGCCGCACGATGACCGTGGTCTCGGGCCAGCCTGAGAGCTCGAAGTGGTGATGGATCGGCGCCATTCGAAAGAGACGGCGACCTCCGCACCGCCGGAACACGATGACCTGCAAGATCACCGACACTGTCTCCATCACGAAGAGACCGCCGATGATCGGCAGGAGTAGTTGCGTGTTGGTGGTGAGCGCAAGCGCAGCGAGGCCACTGCCGATCGCCAACGATCCGGTATCACCCATGAAGATCTGCGCAGGGGCGGCATTCCACCACAAGAACCCAACAATCCCGCCAACCATGGCAATGGCAACAACGGCGAGGTCGAGCGCGTGTGGGTTGTCGTAGAAGTCGAGGTGACGGAACTGCCAGAAGCAGATGACCCCGAAGGCCGAGAAGCCGAAGATGCCCGAGCCAGCGGCGAGACCATCAAGCCCGTCGGTCAGGTTCACCGCATTGGTGGTCGCAGCGATGAGCAGCAGTGCCCAAACCATCCAACCAATACGTCCCAGCTCCCATCCCGGACTGTCCCACCGAGTGAACGACAACGTCGTCGGAACGTTCGTGAATTCGGTGACCAAGAATGCGAAGCCGACCGCAACGATCACAAGGCCGAGCATCTTGGCCCGCTTGTTGAGACCCAGGTTGCGGTGGGCGACGACCTTGATCCAGTCGTCCATGAGGCCGACTCCGCCGCCACCGATGATGGCGAGCATCACCAAGATGCCGGTTCGGGTATAGATGCCACCGATCAAATCGGAGATCACGTAACCACTCACCGCACCAGCGACGATCGCGAGGCCACCCATGGTGGGCGTGCCGGCTTTGACCTTGTGTTCCTGGGGCCCGTCGTCGCGGATCGGCTGGCCGATCTGACGGCTTGTGAGCCAGGTGATGAGCGCCTTCGTGCCAAAGAGCGACACCACCATCGAGATCGCACCGGCAAGCAGCAATCGGATCATGCGCTGAAGCCTCGCAGGCGAGCGACCTCTTGTCGCGCCACCGTGCGGTCGTCGAAGTCGAGAACTTCATCACCGATGGTCTGGGTCGACTCGTGACCCTTCCCGGCGATGACCACAAGGTCACCGCTGCGAGCACCCGCAAGGGCGTGGCGAATAGCCAATCGGCGGTCGGGTTCGATGAGTTCGGGAGGCTCCGTCATGCCAGAAACGATTGCCGCAATGATCGCATCGGCGGATTCGCTACGCGGATTGTCGTTCGTCACGACCACCCGATCGGCGAGCCGACAAGCCACTTCCCCCATCTGCGGCCGCTTGCCGCGGTCGCGATCACCGCCTGCGCCGAACACGACGGTGAGCGTGCTGGCAGTGAGCTGTCGGGCGGCACGGAGGACGGCCTCGAGCCCATCGGGCGTGTGGGCGTAGTCGACAACGATCGTAAAATCCTGGCCGACGTCGACCGTCTCGAAGCGCCCGGGAACACTGGTGACCTCGGAGAGGGCAGAAGCAACAACGGTGGGCTCGAAGCCGAGAGAAACCACGATTTCTGCCGCAATCACCGCATTGGTCACGTTGAACGTGCCGGCAAGGGGAACGAATACGTCGTGGCCACGCCAGCGGAAACGACTGCCAGCCGCAGCGTGTTCGACATCCGTCACCGATCGAGGGCCGGTGACCACGACCGGAACCTTGATTGTGTCGGCGAGACGCTTCCCGGCCTCTGTAGCCGTATCGACAATCGCTCGGTCGCACAGCTCGGGCCGAAACAGGAGCGCTTTCGCAGCGAAGTAGGCCTCCATGGTCCCGTGATGGTCGAGGTGGTCGATTCCGAGGTTCGTGAAAGCAGCAACTTTGAATCTGGTTCCGTCGACGCGGTGCTGATCAAGCGCATGACTCGAGACCTCCATCACGACGGCTTGCTGCCCGGCTGCCCTCGCAGCCGCGAGCTGGCGTTGAAGTTCGGGTGCTTCGGGAGTGGTTCGCTCTCCGGTCAAGGTGCCGATCTCGGTCACGGTCCGGCCGAGGCTTGTGAGCAGCGCCACGACGATCCGAACGGTTGTCGTCTTGCCGTTCGTGCCGGTGACGCCTACGACATCGATCGCCGCGGAGGGATCTCCATGCACGAACGCAGCTACCGGCCCGATCGCCTCTCGTACCGATGGCACGAGCAGTTGCGGTACATCGAACGGGAGAGGCCGCTCGGCCAAGAGAGCAGTCGCCCCCGCGGCGATCGCGTCGCTGGCGAAGTCGTGGCCGTCGGACGCGGCGCCGGGGATACATGCAAAGAGCGTTCTGGGCCCGACGCGGCGCGAGTCATGTTCGACCTCATCAACCGTGACGGAATCAACTGCGGCTACCAGACGCAGATCAAGGCGTTCAGCGATCTCCTCGACCCGCACCATCACTGTTCCTGGGCAGGTTCGTCGGCGTCGTCGGCAGGGAGGGTGCTCACAGGTGCCCGAACCGGACCTAGGTCGACCTGCGTCGCCGCAACGGGGGTAACACGCAGCTGACGGGCGGTGTAGGACGCAATCTCGGCGAACACGGGGGCGGCAACGTGACCGCCACCAACCTCGTCGCGGCGAGGATTGTCGATGATCACCAGCACGGTGAATGCCGGCCCGAGGTCATTACTTACGATTCCGATGAAGCTCGCCGTGTAGTGCCGGCCCTCGGTGGGATGACCGTCCTCGCAGTCGCTGTAGCCGCCGTGTCCGCAGGGCTGCCAGGCCGTACCGGTCTTGCCGGCGACGTTGTAGCCCGGAATCGCTGCGGCCTTACCGGTGCCGTCATCGACCACGGCGCCGAGCATCTCAAGTATCTGCGCCGCCGTCTCAGGCTCGATGACCTGTCGCTCGACATTGCTTGACCCGCCCCGAAGCAGCGTTGGCGGAATGTATCCGCCGCCATTAGCGAGGACGTTGTACGCCATGGCCAGCTGGATCGGGCTCACGGCCACACCCTGTCCGTAGCTGGCTGTCGGGAGCGCTACTGCGGAGGTGAAGGGCTGGATGATGCCCGCCGTCTCGCCAGGGAAGTCGACTGCTGTGACCGACCCGAAGCCGAAGTCAAGGTACGAGTCGTAGAGCGCCTCGGCACCGATCCGGTCGGCGAGCGTTGCTGCTCCGATGTTCGACGACTTCGAAAGGATCTCCGTTGTGCTGTAGGTGTCCTCGGTGTGGGTGAACCAATCGAAGATCCTGAACGTCACACCTTCATCCAGGGGAAAATGAAGCGAAGGTTCGAGTGACACTCGTTCATAGGGGCTGCTCATGCCGGCATCGAGGACGGCAGCGATGCTGAGGGCCTTCAGGGTTGAGCCCGGTTCGTAAGCCCGGGTGAAGTTGAGGTTCTCGGTCGTGCAGGAAGCCTGGCCGGTTTCGTCGTCATGGGTCGCCCCGGCGAGGGCGACGAGTTCACCGGTCGACGGGATGGCCACGATCGCAACACCCCAGTCTGCACCGTTTGCAGCGACCGCCTCGGCGACCAACTGCTCGCTCTTGAACTGAACATCGCGGTCGAAGCTCAACTGCACGTCCTCGCCCGGTACCGGTGCGTGAATCACGGACTCGCCGCCGACGATGGTGAGCCGACCATCGGCACTCACCTCCGCCAGTGACACGCCATCGGTGCCGGTGAGGGCCTGGTCGTGGAGATACTCGAGACCGCTGATGCCGAAATGATCGATGTCGACGCGGCCGAGTAGCGCCCGAGCCGAACACTCACCGTTCGGATATTCGCGCCGAGGCTCTTCCTGCAGCCACACCCCGGGAAGCCCGAGTTCCATGATCGCTTCGCCGATCGCTGGATCGATCTGCCGCTGCAGAAAGCGAAACGCTTTGTCGGACGACAGGGCCTCGGTCAGCCGGACCGGATCAACGTCAAGGTGTTCGGAAAGTTGAGCGACCACCCCCGGTATCTGATGTTCGGCCACGAGGCGCGGGTTCACCACGACCGTGGTGCTCGGACGGGTGACCGCCAAGGGGCGGCCGTGGCGGTCGATGAGCGAGCCCCGGGTCGCCGGGAGTTCGATTCGCTCGATGTGGCGTCCGACAGCGTGAGCCAGTGTTGGGTCCCGCATGACCTGGAGATCGACAAGGCGGTAGCCGAATGCAGCGAAGGCGAGCGTGAACACCAGGCCGAGAACGCGGACCCGCCCGGCACTGATGGCCGGGCGGACTGCCGTGACGTTTCCGCGCTTGGTGCGTACCCGGCCGCGTCCGCTCATCCCCCTGACGCCTCCTCACCTGCGGGGACCAGGCGTTTTGAGACAAATGGGTCTGCGACAACCGGGGCCGCAAGTGCCCCTTCGGTCACCGGGGAGAGAATTACGTAGCCAGGAGCTCGCACGAGGCCTGTGGCCTTTGCCCACGCCTCGATGCCGGCTGGCGACTCGATCCAGGCAAGTTCGGCCTCGAGCGCGTCGATCTGCTCGGCAACAGCAAGGTTCTCGGCCTGCCGGGAATCGAGGTGAGCCTGTGTCTGGACGAGTACGGCCTGCACCGCAGCGACCGAGAACAAAATAGTGAACAGTCCGACCATCACCATGCTCATCCGGAGAAGTGCTCCGCTCCGAGCGGGAGGAGAGACGACCTGGAGTGGGGCGCGACGCTGCCTGGATTTGGCTACGGGTTGGGGGCGAGCAGCAACAGTCGCAGAGCGACGCGCGGTTGAAGTCGCTGCGGCCATCAGGCAGCCTCTCCGAGCTTCTGAACAGCGCGGAACCGCGCCGCCTGAGCCCGCGGATTGCGTTCGACCTCGAGTTTCGATGGCTTCTGCGCTCCGCGCCAAAGAAGTGAGACCGTGGCCTCACTGCCGGGAGGAGCGGGAAGGTCAGGGCGCGGCCGCGGGCCTTCGCCGGCGGCATCTCGAAAGACCCGCTTGACGATGCGATCCTCGCCAGAGTGGTACGCGAGAACGGCGCAGCGTCCGGCAGGGGCAAGAAGAGCGAGCGTCTGCCGAAGAGCATCTTCGAGGATCTCGAGCTCGCCGTTTACCTCGATGCGAATCGCCTGGAACGTCTTGCGCGCCGGATGACCACCGGTCCGCCGGGCCGCAGCCGGAATGGCATCACGGACAACCTCTGCGAGCTGCGCCGTCGACGTGATCGGGCGGGCCGACACCAGGGCTCGGGCGATGCGAGGCGCGTGGCGCTCGTCACCGTTGCGACGCAGGATCGAGATCAACTCGTGCACGTCTGCTCCGTTCACGACGTCGGCCGCCGTTATGCCGCGGCTCTGATCCATTCGCATGTCGAGCGGACCATCGTTGCGGAAGCTGAAACCGCGATCGGCGTGGTCGAGTTGTGGAGAGCTGACGCCGAGGTCAAACAAGCAACCCGAGATACGTTCGACACCGATACTCCGTACGGCTTCGGTGATGCCGTCGAAACGGGTATGGCGAAGTGTCACACGATCGCCGTGGGATGCGAGGCGAGTACCCGCCGCAGCGAGAGCTGCCTCGTCGCGGTCGAGTCCGAGGATCGCCACCTCGTTCCCGGCAGCCAGGAGCGCCTCGGCGTGACCGCCGCCGCCGAGCGTGGCGTCGACGATCACACCGGGGGGGATTTCGGAGAGAACGGAGACGACCTCATCGACCATGACCGAGACATGCTCAAATTCGCAGGTCGAGGCGGACATATTCGCCTGAGAGTTCTCGTCTGCAGTGGTCATGACGGATCAGCCGGGTTCGACCGAACGGCTCGCTCATCTACAGTCTCCCGATCGGCGGCGCTCGCCGGGATGTCTCCCCGGTCGAACTAATGGCAAGCGGGCGGAGTACGGGTCTTCCATTTGCTGATCGGAAGACTGCAGATGATCGAGGTATCGGTCTCGGGTGGCTGGTGTGGTCCTTTCTCTCTCGTGTTGGGGGATGACGGAAGTGGCGCGGTTTCAGGGTCCGAAGCCGTGGCCTTTCTCAATGGCGGTGGCGAGTTGTTCAGCGCCGTCGGTTCCGAGGTCGTTCCAACGTTCGGCGTCCCAGATCTCGATGCGACGAAGGGCACCTGTGACGATGACGCTGCGGTCGAGACCACCCAGTTCTCGCAGATGGGGCAGCAGCCGAACACGGCCTTGTGCGTCGGGGGTCACTTCGTCGGCCTGGCTCGCAAAGTGCCGGAGTGCGTTCACGTCGACGCCACCAGCGGCGACCTGCGCTTCGAGTCGTTCGGCCATCCGGTCGAACTCTTCGGTCGGGAGGATGGCCAGACAGTGATCGAGGGGTGTGATGAAGGCCCCATCGGCGAGTTTGGGCCGAAACGACGAGGGAAGGATGAGACGACCCTTGTCATCGATCGTGTGCTCGAAATTGCCCACGAAACGTGCCATTTCATCCCCCTCTCATGTTTTTGGCGCTTACCTGCTGTCAACGAAGAAGTCGGCTCAGAGCACCTGACCGGTACTCACGATCCTCCCTAGCTCTCCATTTCGCTCCACAATACTCCTCTTCCCTCCATTTGACAAGGAATTACCCCACGTTCCGCGCGAACGAACGCGCGTTCGGTGGCAATGTGCCACAGCAGGCGCACGCCAATCGGCAATCGTCTCGCTGGAGCAGGAGCCGCTGGTGGCTAGCTCAGGGCGTCAAGCAGCCCGTCGAGCAGCGCTGTCTCGTCAACCGACCCAACTACCGCAACCGCATCACGCAGCGCGATCTCTGCTGCAGACCGCTGCTCAGCGCTGAGGGAGAGACCGGCAAGTGCATCCACGGCACTCCACCGGCGATGCACCATGCACTGCATACGGATCCAGTTGCGGGTACGGCGTTGACTCAGGCCGACGAGCTTGCGGCCATCGCCGGTGATCACCTCACCCGGGCCACGTCCGGCGAAACAGATCAGGTCGGACCATGGCGCAACCTCTGCACCACCAGCGTGCACCCGCAGGTCGGTCCAACCCAGATTCGTCAAGGTCTTCACCCACGCCTCTCCGATGGGAACTGCCGCCTCAACGACGTCGTCGATCCAGAGCGGATCGCCTACCGGGATCCATACATCAATCCAGATGTGCCAACCCGGCACCAGCACAACCGAACTCCCACCACTGCGCCGGCGCACGACGTCAAGAGCACGCTCGTGTGCACGGTCTTGGTCGACCACATCAGTCGCCTGCGTGCTCCCGAGTACGAGGGCTGGTCTCTGGAGGTCGGCGACGACCAGCGTCGCTTCCCCGGTCGGCGGTGAGTCGAATGCGTGGAGCGTTGCTGCGTCACCGACCCGCCGAACAACGGACCACCGGGTCACGTCAACGCCGGGCCTCGGCCCGACACCACTCCAGCCAGGAAATCAGATCGTCGGGTACTACCGGGTGCTGCGGATCGCCGTATTGCGTGGTGGCCCGGAACGCGAGCAGGTCAGCGTCGGGAACCGGAAGGAACGGAGGTCGCCGCCACCACCCATCCGGTACGAGACGGCGAGCCTGAACGACAGCTGTCGGCCAAAGCGACGGTCTGAAGATCAGGACGCCGATAGCGGCCAGCAAGGTACGGATCGGGTTCATAAAACGCCCACATCCTGCCCGATACCGCGCAAACCCACGGCTGCTGCACCCACCAACGGCCCGTCCGCACCAAGCGCAGCAGGGACGATCCGAGCACCACTTGAGTGTTGGAGCGTCGCTACACGGTCGACCTCAACCTGGGCAGCCCGAAAGAAGACCTCGCCGAACCCGAGCGCAACGGAACCAGCAACCACCGCCAACTTCAGGTCCAGCAGGTTCGCCACCGACCCAACGGCGCGGCCAACCATCGTGCCGACCCGATGCCGTTCGGCGTCGGGCGCTTGGGCCGCCGGGATGCCCAGGCGCGCTGCGATTGCCGTACCGCTGGCCTCCGCTTCGAGAACTCCGCGAGTGTGCCCGGGCAGATCGAAGCCGTCGGGTTCGACAATTACATGGCCGATGTGACCGGCGTTGCCATCAGCGCCGTCGAGCAAGCGGCCGCCCAACACGATGCCGCCGCCCACACCGGTCGACACCACCATCGCGAGATAGTCGCTGACCCCTACCGCCGCACCGCGCCACCCTTCAGCGAGCGCGAGCGCCTTGGCATCGTTGTCGATGTATGTGTCGAGGCCAGTAGCGTCGCGAAGCCGTTCTTGAAGCGGGAAATCACGCCAGACAGCAATGTTGAGCGGCGACACGGCGGTGCCTGCCAGGCGCATTGGGCCACCGCAGCCAACACCGCATACCAATTCAGACTCATCGTCATCGCGCACCTCCGCCGCAACCTTCGCAACCCGAGCGAACAGGTCGTCGGCGTCGACCGGATCGGTCGACGGAACCCGAGCCCGGCAGACAACCGTCCCATCGGCGGTCACGATGCCCGCCTCAATCTTCGTGCCACCGATGTCGATCGCAAGGACGCGGCTCATCTTCACGATCCTACGGTCTGTGTCGAACAGGCGCGATGACCGGCCCGAGTCCCAAAGGGGGTGCCGGTCGCCTATCGTTTCCGGGCACGAGTGAGAGCGGAGGCTCCGTGGTGACAACCGAACATACGGCGGGGGACCCTGATTTCACGGGCCGCGACCATGGAGCAAGTCCAGGATTCGCCGAGAACTTTCAAGCGTTGACTCGCAATATCGCCAAGGCGATCCGGGGCAAGGACACCGTCATCCACCTGATGACACTCGGCCTTGTGGCCGACGGCCACGTTTTGGTCGAAGACGTTCCCGGCGTGGGCAAGACCAGCCTCGGCAAGGCACTCGCTCGCAGTGTCGACGGACGATTCGGCCGGGTGCAATTCACCCCTGACCTCCTTCCCACCGATGTCACCGGCGTCAGCGTGTGGAATCGCGGTGCCGAAGCATTCGAGTTCCGGCCCGGCCCCGTGTTCGCAAACATCCTCCTCGCCGACGAGATCAACCGCGCATCGCCAAAGACGCAGTCGGCATTGCTCGAAGCAATGGCCGAGCGCCAGGTCACCGCCGACGGGGTAACCCGTCACCTTGTGTCGCCGTTTATGGTGATCGCCACCCAGAACCCAATTGAACACGAAGGCACCTACGCGCTCCCTGAAGCCCAGCTTGACCGCTTCCTGATGCGCCTTGAGATCGGCTACCCCGACCGCCAAGCTGAGCTCGAAATTCTCGAATCGCACGGTGATCGCCGAGAGCCAACCGATCTCCTCGAACCGGTGGTCACCGCCGATCAAGTGGTCGAGATGTCCGCCTCGCTCGAACAGGTGTACCTTGCGCCAGCGCTGCAGTCCTATTTGCTCGATCTCGCCGACGCGACTCGCCGCCACCCTGCATTGTCGCTCGGCCTTTCACCTCGTGGGGTGCTTGCGTTGCAACGTGTGGTCCGAGCCCATGCTGCGAGCGAAGGTCGCGCCTACGCCACCCCCGACGACGTCAAGCGCCTCGCCGGCTTCGTCATTCCGCATCGCCTTCTCGTCACCCCCGAGGCCCGCATGCGTGGCACCCGGCCCTCCGACGTCACCACTGAGATACTTGATGGTGTTCCTGTTCCCCGCCCGGGCGGATCCTGATCATGCCAACCCGAGCCGGGTGGGGTCTCCTGCTCGGTGGCATCGGCTTCGTGGTTGCCGGTCGTCTGTTCGGTGCGATCGAGTTCCTCGTGGCCGGGATCGCCGCCACCGGTGCCGTGATGATCGCCGTGACGATGCGCCACCTCGTTCCAAGCCGCGTGGCCATCGCACGCCAGCTCACACCACGACAAATCCCGGCCGGCGAACCAGCACGCATCGATCTCGAGATCATCAACCACGCGCGATACCGCACGCCGGTCATGACCCTTCACGATGCGGTAAGCGGCAGTCGCGGTGTGTCTCTGTCACTGGCACCGGTTGCCGGCAACGGCGGACGGGTGCACGGCGCGTACCGGCTTCCCACCACCCGCCGAGGTGTCCTCACGCTTGGTCCGATCCAGATCGAAGACACCGACGGGCTCGGTCTTGCCCGTCGCATTCACCACATTGAGACGCAAGTCCGTCTCGTGGTCCACCCACCGATCGAGACGCTGCCCCTCGTTCGAATTCCAGCAGGCGACGATCCCCTGATCGGCGAGGACCTTCGCCAAAGCCTCGGGTTGAGCGATGAGGAGTTCGACGGTCTTCGCGAATACGTGCCGGGCGATGATCTTCGAAAGATCCACTGGCCGTCGTCGGCGCGGCTCGGCGAGCTCCAGGTACGCCAGTTCCGTCCGCCTCGGCACGGGCGTCTGTCTCTGGTCATCGACACCCGTCCCCCGGGTGGCACTGCCGCAGCGATCGACGCCACCGCCTCCATCGCAGGCTCGATCGCTGCTGCGGTCCTCAAGTCAGGCGACGCAACCCGCATTGAGACGACCGATGGTCGCACCACGCCGCTTGTCACCGGCGCTGCATCTCTCGACGGTCTCCTCGAGTTCCTCGCCCTACTCGATGGCGGTTCCGAGCATCTCCACCCAGCCGTTCCGGCCAGTGGCGGCACTGTTGTGGCAGTTAGCGCCGATCCCGACATCGCCACCGATGCAGGAGTCCGCCGTCGACTCGCAACACGCCTGCGAGCCGCCGTCGTCATCACAGTCGACGCTGCTTCATGGGGCGCTGGAACGGCCTCGCCGCACAACGGCGGCGACTGGATCCACCTGACCGGGCCCGGGCAACTGGCAGCCAACTGGAACCTCGGCCGTCGCGGGATTGTGACGCGGTGAGCGTTCCCCGCTGGCCCGAGGGCCTGAACGAACTCGCCGTCGTTTCACTCACCGTCGTAGCGGCGCTCGGCCTCGAGCGACTCTTCACCACCGACATCTACGTTCGCGATCTCCTGATCCTCGTGGGCGCATCGCATCTCAGCGCCGTGGCGTGTCGCCGTGTTGGCTTCGGCATGGGCGTATCAGCCATCGTCTCCACCGTCGGTCTGCTGGTCGTTGGGAACGTCCTTCTCTTCCCAGAGACTGCGAACCAGGTCATCCCATCACGAGAGACATTCAACCTACTTGGCGACGACCTATCACTCGCCTGGGCCACCTTCTCGGGCGAAGCTGCGCCTGTCGACCCCCTCCGCGGGTTCATCGCTACCGCCGGTGCGGCACTTTGGTGGGCAGCCGCTCTCGCCGATTGGGCCGCGTTCCGGCTTCGGAGCCAACTCGAGACGATCGCTCCCGCCGCCACCATCTTCGTGTTCAGCACCCTGCTCGGCGATGGGAGCCGGTCGGTGTTGCACGGGGGGCTGTTCGCAGCTGCGGTCGGAGCGATCATTTTGACCACGCGCTTGGCACGCCGAGCCCGCGAAGAGGTATGGGTTGCCTCCGGCAGAGCGGCCGGCTTGTCCGCGACGATACGGAGCGGCGCGATTGCTGCGACGCTCGCCATCGCCGTCGGCGTCTTCGCCGGTCCCGAAGTTCCCGATGCCGGCGACCAACTTCTCGACCCGAGCGAATGGGACAACGGACCCGAGCCCCGTCGCGTGCTCAGCCCCCTCGTTGAGATCAATGCGAACTTGGTTGAACAAAGCCAGTTTGAGATGTTCTCGGTCAGGGTGTCGGACCCTTCCGACCGCAGTTACTGGCGACAGATGGCCCTCACAACATTTGACGGGCGCTCGTGGAGTCGATCGAGCAACTTCGATGACGTTCGTGGCCCGGTCGGCTCGAATATCGACGTGTCAATTCCCCGCCGAACGATTCGACAGGAGATAACAACTCGTTCGCTCGGCGGCATCTACCTCCCGGCGGCCCACGAGGTCGCCGCCCTCGTCGACTCCCAGGGCGTCGCGCTCGAATACGAGGTCGAAACCGGCGCCCTCGTCGTGACCCGGGAATCCGAGGCCGACGCCGCCCGCGGCTTCACCTACATCATCGACTCCAGGGTTCCCGACTACGCCCCCGCATCCCTCCCCGTCGATGCGACCGCTGGCCTCGATGGCCAGTTCCTCGCCGAGTACACCGCACTTCCCCCATCTTGCGGCTCCGGGGAGACCTCCGCCGACCGCTGTTGGCCCGACTCGATCGCTGCGCTCGCCCAAGAGCTCACCGCCGGTGCAAGCTCGGATTATGAACGTGCCCGGCTCCTTCAGGACCACTTCCTCGATCCCGGCAACTTCGAATACGACCTCAACGTTGCCCAGCGTCACGACGTCAACAGCATCGAGGACTTCTTGTTCGTCGTCGAGGCCGGGTACTGCGAACAGTTCGCATCGACGTTCGCGTCGATGGCCCGCTCCGTCGGTCTCCCTACTCGGGTCGCCGTCGGCTTCACCTGGGGCGAGTGGAACGATGCCCGGCAGGAGTACGTCGTGCGCGGCGAGCACGCACATGCCTGGCCCGAGGTCTACTTCGCTGGCGCAGGCTGGGTCGTTTTCGATCCCACCCCGGGACGAGCTCCCTCCGGTGACACCGACATCACCGGCCAGACACCCGCTCAACTGTTCGAGAACGACGAGATCAACCGTGGTGGCGCTGCCCCGCCACCGAGCACCGTTCCCCCGGCGCCCGACAGCAGTGGGTTAATCCCCGACCAGGAGCTTCCGGACGACTTCCTCGATTCGCTCAATCCGGGCGACTTTGACGCCGAAGTCGCAACGACCGAGCCAGGCCTGAATCGCTCGGAACGCTTCATCCGTCTCGTACTCGCCGTACTTGGCGCCTTGGGCATACTCGGTATCGTGCCCGCCCTTCGCTACGTCATTCGACGTCGCCGTGTCACCCGTATCGCCCACGACCCGCTTGGCCGCAGCGAATTTGCTTGGGACGAAGCCACCGCTGCGCTCCGACTCATCGGGATCCAGCACGAGCCCTCAGAAACTGCGTACGAGTTCGCCGAGCGCACCCGCAGCGCGCCTCGGCCGGTCGGCCCGATCGACGAACTCGCCGAGTCGGTCACGATCCTTCGCTACGCCACCCCCGCCGATCCCGCGCCCTACGCCCAACGAGCCGAAGCGGCTGCCTCTGCAATCACCACTATTTGTCGCGATCAGGTGGAGTGGACGCGAAAACTTGGTGATGCACTCGATCCCCGAACCATCCGGCAGAACTGAGCGCGATCGCCCGCTAGAGCGAGCACCCGGCTACTGCTAGATGTCGTCGCTCTCTTGGCGGTTGAACCTGTCACGGAGCTTTGCACCGGTGCCTCCCACAGCGTCCTTCAGACCGGCAGTACGCGCCGCAGAGGTCATTTGCTCAAGACCAGCTCGGCCGAGCTTGCGGGCATTGTCGACGAACCAGAGGAGGGCGCCAAGCATGACAAGAACACTGAGGAACGAGGCGAGGAAGCTAACCGACAGCAGCGCGACCATCGCAACCGTGCCGACGACAAAGACAAGGGCGGCCCACTTCAGGCCCCGGAACGCATGCGTGTAGATGGTCGTCTGCGCAACCTCACGCGCGAGCGCGGGATCAGACTCATAGAGGTAATCCTCTATTTCGCTGAGGATTCGCTGTTCGTCCTCGCTGAGCGGCACGCCGGCCCTCCTTCATCGGTGTTGTCATTCTCTCACACGGCTCGCGCGTCAACAACGCGGGTCATGCACTGATCCAACCGAAAACTTCGCCGGTCAGAGATCGTTGGGGCCCCACTGCTGTTGACCGCGTTCCATTCGGTCGAGGCCGCCACCGGGTTTGGCGAGGGTCGCCGGACCAATGGCATCGCTACCGAACCGGCTCCGGATTTCCTCAATCACGTCATCAGCCTCGTACCAGCCGGGCCCGGTGGCATCGTCGAGCGTCAACTGGTGAGTCAGAGGCTCGGTGAGTTGACTAACACTCAACCCCAACAACCGCACGCCGGAACCGAGATCGAGCTTGTCGAGGAGGGCCTCTGCTGTGCGGAGGATCGTGGTCGCTCCATCGACTGATTCGGTTGACGTCTGCGCTCGGGTGATCGTCGTGAAATCGGCAAAGCGAACCTTGATCGTAATCGTTCGACCGGCGAGTCCTGCCGAGCGCAAACGGGTAGCCACCGCATCGGCCATACGCATGAGTTCTCTCCGCAGAACGGAGCCATCGGTGAGATCGCGGGGAAAGGTCTCTTCGTGGCCGATCGACTTGGCTCTCCGATCGACGACAACGGGCCGAACGTCGATTGCGTTCGCGAGTTGGTGCAGATGGCGCGCTGATGCGCGGCCGAGACTCGCCTCGAGTCGATCTTGGGGTTGGATGGCCAGATCGCCGACCGTTTCAATCCCCATACGCGAGAGTTTGGTCTCCATTGCCGGCCCGACACCCCACAGTTCACGAACCCGCATCGGGTGCAGAAAGTCGAGCTCCTGTCCGGGCTCGACCACGCAGACACCAGAGCCAAACTTCGGGCCCTCGAGGGTGGGTTGGGGCTTGGCTCGCTCGGTAGCCAACTTCGCCAGAAACTTGTTGGTGGCGACCCCGACCGAGCAGGTCAGACCTTCTGCATCGAGCACACGGCGCCGGATGTCCGCGGCGATTTGAGGGGCGCGGTTCTCACCGCGCAGCGCACCCCGCACGTCGAGGAACGCCTCATCGAGCGAAAGCGGCTCGACGAGAGGCGTAATGTCTCCGAAGAGCTCCATCACCCGGCTTGAGACCTCGCTGTAATACCCATGATCGCCGGGCAAGAAGACTGCGTGCGGACACAAGCGACGAGCTTGTGTCGAAGGCATGGCCGAGTGAATGCCATACGCGCGAGCGACATAACTGGCTGCGGCGACGACCCCACGGGCGCCGGTACCACCGACGACCACGGGCTCGAGTGCCAACTCGGGGCGGCGCGACAGTTCACATGACGCAAAGAACGCATCCATGTCTACGTGGATGAACCCGAGTGAGCCGTCGGGCGGGCGCCCGAAGAGTGCCGCCTCGGTCACGGCCAGAGACGCTCGGCGCGAAGATCTCCCGGAGGACCCGTCGCCCGATAGCGGAAATGAGGACGCCCATCGGCCCTGCCGTCGAGCCAGGCCTGCAACGGCTCAGCAACCCAGCGAGCAGCACCAGAAAGGCGTTCGGCCACGCTGATTGGGTCGTGGAAGCCACCGTCGTGAACGATGCCGTCGGGATCATCGAACGCCAGCTCACCTGACCATCCCGTGGCCCGATGCACCTCGACGTGCAGGTGCATGTCCGCATCGACGAAGTCAACCTCGACGGTCCAGCACAGCTCGTCCCAAGCGGAGACGACCAGGCTCGTCTCTTCGTTTACCTCGCGGCTGAGCGCCACCAACGCAGATTCGCCTTCGTCGATCACCCCACCTGGAGTCGACCAGTCGACGCTGCCGTTGCGACGCCGGTTGGCAACGAGCAAGAGCCCGCGCTCGTCACTCAGCAACCCTCCGGCGACCCTCCAGCGGACCATCCCGCCAGCATGGCAGCCCTTTGGGGTTGCCGCGTGCTGAAGCTGAGATCAGCTTCCGGGGTTCACTGCGACAACGGCACTACCCAGCTGGGTCTCGACGCTCGCAGCGATGACAACTGCCCCGCCGGTCCCGATGTCGGTCACGACGCTTGGAGCAGCAATCGCAGGCATCGACACATCGGTCTGGGTTGATGTCGCATTTGGCTGAACAGCATCGTTGGAGCTGGCGACGAAGACGAGCACGCCTGCAGAGCAAGCGGCAAGCACGACGCCAGCCAGCGGCAGAAGAACCCGACCACGGAAACGCTGCTGCGATTTCGCAATGGCTTCCTCGTCGGTCATCAGCCGCTTCAGGCGCTCTTCAATGTCGATTGTCTCGATCTCAAGCGCAGTTGACAGCACCTCGAGGTCGACGTCGCGCAGGGGGATGGGCGAGCCCACCGGCATGTTGCGGAGGTGGTAGACGAACGCGAGGTACCGGGCCAGGATCTCGTCAGGGCCAGAGAGTCCGTCAGTCGTGACCTCAGACTCCTCGACCGCCATCCGGCCCTCGTCAAGGTCGATCACGAGCTTGGAGCGGGTCGGCAGCAGGTTGGCTTCGTCGAGGCCGTAAGCCGAGATGATCTTCTTGAGTTGCGAGTCGTTGAGCGAGCGACGGCCGAGTTCAAGATCATCGATATCGACGACGGTGAACTCAGGATGGTGTGCAGCGATATCTTCGAGCCCCAGGCCCTTGGCAATACGAGCTTCACGCAGCAGTGAGCCAAGGCGTCGGGCCGGTACAAGCGTTGCCAATTCGGTCTGCATAGGAAGAGTATCGGACTGTCGATAGCGGGACTTTAATGAAAATTCTGGATTTTTCGGAGTTTCCGAATTCGATCCCGGAGACCCCAACCGGTCACCAACACGAACGCCTCCGCAACGATTCGGCCAGACATTTTCGACTCGCCGAGAATACGGTCGGTGAACGAGATCGGGACCTCTGTCAGGGTACCGCCGCTGCCCAAAACCCGGTACGCCATCTCGATCTGAAAGCCGTAGCCGTCGGCCCGGACGCCGTCGACATCGATCTTTGCGAGCACATCTGCCGCATAGGCCCGAAAGCCGCTCGTGGCATCGGTGATCCCGAGTCCAAGAACGCGCGCCGCATACCGGTTCCCCCAGCGCGACAGGGCACGGCGATGCCACGACCAATCCGGAATCGAGCCACCAGGGATATAGCGACTACCGAGTGCAAGCGATGCACCGTTTTTGACAGCTTCGAGAAGCGCTGGCAGCGAAGCGGGGTCATGCGAGAGGTCAGAGTCCATCTCGACCATCACGTCGTAGCCCCGCTTGAGGCCATGGCGGAACCCGTCGCAGTATGCCGATCCGAGGCCGGACTTCGACGGGCGTCGCATCACCTCGACGGCGCCGAGTTCGAGTCCGATTGTCTCGGCCAGATCGGCCGTGCCGTCCGGGCTCGAATCATCCACGACCAAAAGGTCGGCATCGGGAACCGCAGTGCGCAACCGACGCAACACCTCTTCGATGTTGGCGGCCTCATTGAAGGTAGGAAGGACGACCAGCGTGCGCACAGCGAGTGAACTCTAGAGCCCGGCTTGCTCGATCCGAGCAATCGGTACATCGGTAGACTTTGCTCCAATGACCAGTTCCTCTTCCTCGGCGCCCGCCACAGCTGCTCCCCCGCTCTACGCGCGGATCTTGGCAGTGGTAGCCATTGTCGTCGCTGGCCTGTGTGGAGGCCTGATCGGCTTCGCTGTCATGGACCTTCAGTGCGAAGACGGCTGCACTACCTATGCCGGCCTGATCGGTCTCGGCGCTGCGACGCTCGCTGCTGGAGGCGTCGCCATCGTGGCCGTCCTGACGCTTCGGGCCATGAGCGAGTGGGAGGCCACCGAAGCGCAACGGGCTGTGCACAAACCAGAAGGCACCTGATGAACGTCGATCTCCGCGAACTGCGTGCCGTGGCGAACGCAGCAGCCGATGCCGTGGTTCCGACCCTCGCCGCCGAAGGGGCCCGCGACGATCTCGGGATTGACACAAAGTCATCCGCTACCGACATGGTCACCGCAATGGATCGGTGGGCCGAGGCGACGATCGTCGACGCCATTCGACTCGCTCGACCCCACGACGGTTTCATCGGCGAAGAGGGTGCAGATGAACCCGGCACTAGCGGCGTTGTGTGGGTCATCGACCCGATCGATGGCACCACGAATTTCATTCGAGACCTCCCCGGCTTTTCGGTGTCCATCGCTGCGCGGGTCGATGGTGTCGACTCTGTGGGGCTCATCCACGATCCGGTCCGCGACGAACGCTTCACTGCGGTGCTTGGCGACGGAGCATTCTGCAACGAGGATCCCATTCGGGTGAGCTCACCGATCGACCTCAGCCAAGCCGTCGTCGCCACCGGCTTCCACTACCAACCGTCGGTGCGAGCCAAACAGGCCGAGGTCATCGGCAGACTCCTGCCTCGCATCGCAGATATCCGGCGCTTCGGCGGTGCTGCCGTCGATTGTTGCAGCGTCGCTGCGGGTCGCCTCGATGCCTACTTCGAGGTTGGCGTTCAAGACTGGGACATCGCTGCCGGTCGGTTGCTCGTGCATGAAGCGGGAGGCCTCAGCTGTGATCACCGACCTGGTCTTCCCTTCGTCTGCGGGTCGCCTTCGATCTTCGATGCCCTTCTCGATGCGCTCGATCTCGGCCAGTAGCCAGACCGTTTTTGCCGTTGCGCGCCCTCATCGGGCGAGAATCTGCAAGCATGCCAGTGATGGGTACGCGCATTCTCACCGTTGAAGACGACGAACGTATCCGACGATCGGTTCGTCTTGCGCTCGAAGACGAGGGCTGGACGGTCGTCGAGGCCGAGAGCGGCGAGGAGGCGCTCAACGCGTTCACCAGCGAGCCGGCCGACGTGGTCTTGATCGATATCATGCTGCCCGGCATCGACGGCTTCGACGTATGCCGCTCGATCCGGCGCAACAGTGACGTACCAATCGTGATGGTCACCGCCCGCGCCGACACCCACGACGTCGTCGCGGGCCTCGAGGCCGGTGCCGACGACTATCTGACCAAACCGTTTGCGCCCAAAGAGCTCAGCGCCCGGATCCGTGCTCTGCTGCGTCGTGCTCGTTCACTCGACCCGGGCTCACCGCAGATGGTATTCGGTGACCTCGAGATCATTCCCGACCAAGGTGTCGTGCGACTCGCCGGTGAGGAGGCGCATCTCACCAAGACCGAATTCAGACTCCTCGTCGAACTCGCCTCGAACCCTGGTCGTGTGCTCAGCCGTGAGGTGCTGCTTGAGCGAGTCTGGGGCTACGGCTACTTCGGTGACGGCCGACTCGTCGACGTCCACGTCCGTCGACTTCGAACCAAGATCGAGCCCGATCCAGCGAATCCGAGCTATGTCGTGACCATCCGCGGCCTCGGCTACAAGCTGAAGACCTGACTCGGCAGATCATGAGGAACGTCTGGGGGCAGCTCGGACTTCGGGCCCGGATCATGGGCCTCTACGCGCTCGGTGGACTGTTGCTGTCGTTGATCATCGCCGTTGCGACGTTGACTCTGGCCCGGCAGAACCTCTTGGAAGATCGCGAGGACCGAGCCTTTCCAGTCGCGGTTCGCAACGCAGCACGCGTTGAAGGTGCCTTGTCAGGCGAAACGGAGATCAAGGACGTGCAGACGATCTTCGATCTGCTCAACGTGACCGAGCGCTCGGTTGCGCTTGTTCGACTCGGCACGGAATCCACCTCCGGCAGCCCTCAGGTGTTCAACCAAGAACTGATCCCTTCATCACTGCGAGCACAGGTCGACGCAGGGAACGCAGCACGAATGAGGACCCGTGTCAACGGTACCCACATGATCCTCACCGGCATCCCGATCCCCGATGTGGACGCCGACTACTACGAGGCCGCCCTCACCGACGATGTCGAGGATGCACTCGACGCGCTCGGCATCATCGTGCTCGGTGTGGCAGCAGCCACGACACTCCTGTCGGCCGCGCTCGGCTCATGGGCCTCACGGCGAGCGCTCACACCGCTTGCCGACGTTCGTATCGCTGCGGAATCCCTCGCAGCAGGCGAACTCGACACCAGGCTCGAGCCCCCTGCCGATGCCGACCTTGCATCGCTCACGGCTTCGTTCAACGGCATGGCGCGTTCACTTGAGGATCGAGTCGAACGCGACGCCCGCTTTGCGTCGGAGGTCAGTCACGAGCTGCGATCGCCACTCATGACACTGAGCGCATCGATCGAGGTGTTGCAAAACGGTCGCGAACAACTGTCGGAGCGAAGCCAGATGGCGCTCGACCTGCTCACCGACGACATCCAGCGCTTCACCCTCTTAGTCGAAGACCTGCTCGAGATCAGTCGGTACGACGTGGGAACCGCATCGCTGCAGGCGGAACCGATCGACCTGATCGAGTTCGCTCGTCAATCGATCCGCCACCTCCCCCACGACAACGTGAACGTCGACTTCGGTGATCTCGAGCACCTTGTGTTTGTCGGCGACAAGCGCCGACTCGCCCAAGTGATCACGAACCTCGTCGACAACGCCGCAAAGTACGGCGCCGGCGCGATCACGGTAACCCTCAGCGAGCACGACGGCAGCGCGTTGCTCGCGGTCGAAGACGAAGGCGTTGGGGTGCTCGAGGCCGAAAGGACCGTGATCTTCGACCGATTCTCGCGCGGCAGTGCCGGAGGGCGACGAGGCCAAGGTACGGGGTCGGGGCTCGGGTTGGCCCTCGTCGCTGAGCACGTAGGACTGCATCGCGGAACGGTGTGGGTCGAAGACCGCGAGGACGGCAAGCCAGGTGCTCGCTTCGTGGTCCAGTTGCCGATCGATGAGATCTCCGAGTTTGAGGGGGAGTTCGAATGAAGCAAAGCCTCGTGCTGCTGATCGCAGGACTTCTCAGCCTCGTAGTGGGTTGTTCGCTCCCCACTGACGATGAGGCAGCGATCGTCGACCCCGAGGACCTGCCTGACGTGTTGCGCAGCGACCTCGAGGTGGAGGTCGAGGAGGCTGACACGCCCGGTCCACTCACGGTGACGTTCACCATCTTCTTGCTGGAGGTGGTCGGGGAACGCAACGTCGTGGTTCAACGCGACCGTGAGGTCTCACCCCAGACCGGGTTCTCCGACCGTATCGGATTGCTTTTCCGCGACGAGGTCCGCACCGAGGAAGAGCGTGAGCTCTACAGCAACGCTCTGCGGGAGTTCACACTCCTCGACGCCCGGATCAACGAGAACGACGTTGCAATCATCGACATGGTTGCCCTCGACGAGGAAGGTGCTCCGATCCCGACCGAGGCCGAAGTGCTTCGCAATGCAGCAGCGCAGTTGGTGTACACCGCCACCGGGCTCCCCGATGTGGTCGCAGTTCGTATCCGAATCAACGGTGAGCGGATCTCATTGCCGACGAGTGAGGGTGACACCGAAGGGGTCGTCGACCGCGACGACTACTTCCAGTACGACCCGAACTTCGAGGTTCCCACCACGTCCACGACGTCTTCGACAACCCTGCCACCCGAAGAAAGCAGCTGACGTTCAGGCAAAAAAGGACCGAGCGACGGCGCGAAGTTCGGGGCTCGTGTACTTGATCTGAGCGATCGCATCAGCCAGCGACACGCGAACCATCGAGCCGCACTGAAACGCAATCATTGAACCGAAGTCACCGTCGGCGAGCGCTTCGGCAGCCTCGACGCCGTACCAACTCGACAACGCCCGATCGAACGATGTCGGGGTACCACCGCGCTGCACGTGGCCGAGCACCGTCACACGCGTCTCGAAACCGGTACGAGCCTCGATCTCGGCTGCGACCACATTGCAGATCCCACCCAATCGCTTATGGCCGTACTGATCGACTGGCGGCTCAGGGATCTCGAGCGTGCCTTCGGCAGGTCGGGCACCCTCGGCGACAACCACGATCGACGCGAACTTCCCTCGGGCGTGGCGGCGAGTCAACGCCTCACACACATCGGCGATGTTGAACGGCTCCTCGGGAACCAGGGTCAACGTGGCGCCGCCCGCCAGGCCAGCCCATGTCGCGATGTGGCCGACGTTGCGACCCATCACCTCGACGACCATCACGCGGTTGTGGGATTCGGCCGTGGTGTGGAGGCGGTCGATCGCATCGGTTGCGATCTGCACGGCAGTGTCGAACCCGAAGGTGCGTTCGGTAAGTCCGACGTCGTTGTCGATGGTCTTCGGTACGCCGACCAACGGAATGCCACACAAGTGCATCTCGTGAGCGCACGAGAGGCTTCCTTCCCCACCGATCACCACGAGAGCGTCGAGCCCCCGGCGTTCCATGGTTTCCTGCACTTTTTCCATACCACCCTCGTGCATGAATGGGGTGTGGCGACTGGTGCCGATGATGGTGCCACCACGCGGCAAGATGCCGCGGCAACCCTCGACCGTCAACTCCTCCATCGAGTCATCGAGCAGGCCTTTGAACCCTTCGTGAACCCCGAAGATTCGCCAGCCGTACTGCCGTTCGGCCTTACGAACGACACCACGGATAACGGCGTTCAGACCGGGGCAGTCACCACCGCTCGTCAATGCAGCAATCGTCGTGATCTTGGGGGAGCCAGACACGCATGGGACCCTACCGGCGCTTCACAAAGGCTGACGGCTATGGTCGCCCGCCATGGGAATCGTGATCGCTATCGATGCCGGCACGACCGGGGTCCGTTCCGTTGCCATCGACGAGTCCGGTACGCCGCTTGGGTTCGCATACCGGGAGTTCACCCAATACTTCCCGCAGCCGGGTTGGGTCGAACACGATGCCGAAGAGATCTGGCAGGCGGTCCTCGCGACACTCGGTGAGGTCGCCGAAACCATCACCGAACCGATCGCTGCGATCGGTATCACCAACCAGCGGGAGACGGTCGTGATGTGGGATCGGCGCTCCGGCAAGCCCCGTCACCGTGCGATCGTCTGGCAGGATCGTCGCACCGCTGGGCGTTGCGAGGAGCTGCAGAATGCAGGCCATCTCGACATGGTGCGTCACACAACCGGTCTGGTTCTCGACCCGTACTTCTCGGGTAGCAAAGTCGAGTGGTTGCTCACCGAAGGCGGCCTGGAGGTTGACGACGATCTTGCGTTCGGCACTGTCGACTCATGGCTCGTGTGGAAGCTGACCGGCGGCGTCCACATCACCGACACCACCAACGCGAGCCGGACTCTGCTCTTCGACATTGGCGAACTCCGCTGGAGTGATTCGATGTGCGACCTGTTCGGGGTGCCAATGTCGATTCTCCCCGAGGTTCGGCCGTCATCGGAGCGCTACGGGATCACGACCGGCGGACTTCCCGTCCCGGCCGGCACACCGATCTCTGGTATCGCCGGCGATCAACAGGCCGCACTCTTCGGGCAAGCCTGCTTCGAGCCTGGTCAGGCGAAGAACACCTACGGCACGGGTTCCTTCGTGCTCATGAACGTGGGGCAGGTCTGTCCGGATCCGGTGGAGGGATTGCTGACCACGGTGGCATGGACGCTCGACGTCGGTGGCGAATGGCAGACGAGCTACGCCTACGAGGGCGCCATCTTCGTCACAGGTGCTGCGATCCAGTGGTTGCGCGACGGGTTGGGAATCATCGATGACGCAGCAGAGACCGGACCTCTAGCGGCGTCCGTGGTCGACACCGGGGGCGTCGTCTTCGTCCCGGCGATGGCCGGACTCGGCTCGCCATACTGGGATCCTCGCGCCCGCGGCACCATCGTCGGGATCACCCGCGGGACCGGTCGGGCCGAACTCACACGAGCGACGGTCGAGTCGATGGCCTACCAGACCCGCGACGTGGTCGATGCCATGACCGCTGCGAGCGGCACGGGTGTGCGCGATCTCCGCGTCGACGGTGGCGCGTCGGTGATGGACTTCTTGCTGCAGTTCCAGGCAGATCAGCTCGGAGTTCCCGTGATCCGGTCGAAGATCGCGGAAACGACGGCTCTCGGCGCTGCCTATCTCGCCGGCCTTGCCGAAGGTGTCTGGGACTCCCCCGCCGACGTCACCGCCAACTGGGCCGCCGACGGCGAGTTCGTGCCTACGGTCGACCGCAGCCGAGCAGACATCGAGTACGCCCGCTGGCGGCGTGCAGTCGAACGGTCGCGGCACTGGGACGTGAGTTAACCCTCGAGCAGCGGTAGCGCTTCCCGGAGGTTGCGGACCGCCTGCGCAATGCGCTGCTCGTTCTCGATGAGCGCAAACCGGACGTTGCCTTCACCTCCGGGGCCGAAACCCACGCCGGGTGACAGGGCAACGTTTGCGTTCTTGACGAGCATCGATGCGAAGTCGACGGAATCCATGTGGCCGTACTCGGTTGGGATCGGCGCCCAGGTGAACATCGTTCCCTTCGGCGGCTCGACGTGCCAGCCGATTCGATGGAGTCCCTCGATCAGAGCGTTTCGTCTCGCCTCGTAGACGGCGCACGCCTGCTCCGGATAGTCGGGCGCCTCGTTCATGGTGACCGTCGCTGCGATCTGGATGGGCTGGAAGGTTCCGTAGTCGAGGTACGACTTCATTTTGGCGAGCGCAGCCACGACCTCGGCATTGCCGGCCATGAACGCAACCCGCCAGCCCGCCATCGAGAACGACTTGGTCATCGAGTACAACTCGACTGCAACCTCCTTGGCCCCATCGGCTTGCAGGATCGATGGGGGTGCGTAGCCATCGAAGCCGAGGTCTGCGTACGCGAAATCGTGTACGACCACGACGTCCTGTTCACGGGCGAAGTCCACCACCCGCTGCATGAAGTCGGCATCGACACAGGTGGTCGTCGGGTTGTGCGGGAACGAGAGGAGGATCACTCGCGGTCGCGGCCACGAGTAGGTGAAGCGATCTTTCATCGCCTCGAAGAAGGTGTCTTGATCTTCACTGAGTGGAATCTCCCGCACGTTCGCGCCGGCGAAGATCGGGGCGAAGATGTGGATCGGGTACGAAGGCGCTGGCACCAACACGCTGTCACCGCTCTGGCACAGCACCCACATCAGATGTGAGAGGCCCTCTTTGGCGCCGAAGGTGTTGATGACCTCGGTCTCGGGGTCGAGATCGACGTCGAAACGGCGCTTGTACAGGTCAGCAAATGCCTGACGGAGCTTGGGGAGACCCTTGCTCGACGAGTAGCGATGGTTGCGAGGGTTGCGGGCAGCTTCAACGAGTTTCTCGACGGCAATGTCGGGAGATGGCAGGTCGGGGTTCCCGAATCCGAGATCGATGACGTCTTCGCCAGCACGCCGTGCTTGCACCTTCAGCGAATCGATGATGGTGAAGACGTACGGGGGCAGACCAGTGATCCGACGGAATTCCATACATCTAGGCTACTGAGAAGGCAAAGCCGAACTCGGTGAACACTTCGCCTCGAGGTCAGGAAGCGGTGGGTGCCGGCCCGTCGATCTGTTCGGCCAGCCGCGGCGACCCGACAGGCGTCAAGCTCCGGACTCCACGTGGGTCGTGAAGTCGTTCACCGCAGTGCGAACGATGCGGGCTTCGGCCCGCCGTTTCACGAACCCGGGCAAGGGTACCGAGAGGTCGACGGCAAGGTGGTAGACGACCTCGGTCGACGACGGATCTGACGGCACCGGCAAGAACTCGTACTCGCCGTCGAGACGGCGCGCGATGTCGCCGCTCTGGAGCCGCCATGCGAGCCGGCTCGGATTCGATCCGTAGAAATAGCGCAGGGTGTACGTAGTGGATCGACCCATGGCTGCTGCTCGGAACTCGACGTCGACGGCACGGCCTTCGTCGTCGCGCGAAAGCACGCGTGCCATCTTCACATCGGAGGCCCAGTCGGGATAGCGCTCAAAGTCGATCGCAGCCGCAAAACAAGCCCCTGGAGACGCGGCGATAGTTGTGCGAACAGTGGCCTGATCAACCATGTCAGGACCCTAACAACTAGCTGTCGTTATCGGTGTTAATCGGCCGATCAGTTGGTTCAAAATCGCCGTAACGAGCTGCCCAAAGGCCCATCAGGCCGATACCAAGGATCGGGACCAGGGTTCCGAATGCCAGTGACGTGAAGGGGCGGATCGACGCCGTGACGATCCCCACGACGACCTGCAGAGCCAGCGCCCCAAGGAGGTGTCGCCGAACCGGCCGCGGTGAGCTCCCCATACCGAGATACAGACCCCCCACACCGATCGCATCGACGCGGCTTCGCTGGACGGCGATAGCGAAGGCCCACAGCATCGTGATGATGCCCACGGCAAAGAGGGCAAGCGCAACGACCACAGCGGGCCAACGCAACCAGCTGGGTCCGATTGCGGCTGCAAACGCAGTGACGGTGAACACGGCGGTCGCCTGCCACGACGAGCGGATGAGGCCGGTTCCCGGGCTCAGCAGCGTAACGATCCTCACGATGGTTCCACCATTGCGTCAATCGCAGCGCCCAGTCGGGCGGCAAGCACGCCATAGTCGAATTCGTTCGCCGCTCGCGCTCGGGACGCTGCCGCCATGGTCGCTCGACGGGCCGGATCGCGCATCAGCACGGCGATCGCCTCGGCAGCGGCCAACGGGTCGCTCGGGTCGTCGACGACGATCCCGGACTCGCCGTGCTCGACCGCTTCATGAGCGCCACCACTTCGCCCAGCAACCTGAGGGACACCGGCGGCGGCGGCCTCGACGAACACAATTCCAAATCCTTCCTGCTCTAGCCCTCCCCATCGCGACCGACACAGCATCGCGAACACATCGCCAGCTCCGTACAACTCGATGAGTTCGTCTTCTGACAGGCGGCCGACGAGCTGTACCGGCGCGCCGGCGTCGTCGATCAGACCCTGGAGGCGACCGATGTCACGCCCCTGGCCAGCGATCAAGACGGCGAGGTCGGGGAACTCCTTTGCGAGGATCGTGCTGGCGGCGATCAGCGTGTCCATACCTTTGCGGGGTACGAGCCGCGACACCGACGTGATCATCGGTTGATCGGGAGCGATGCCGTAGCGGGCTCGCACCGACGCGCGGGCAGCGGTGTCGAGTGAAGCGAAGCGCTCGGTATCGACACCGGGAGGCACAACCGTGCACGGTGGTAACGGGCGACCCAGGCTTCGTTCGCCCTCGGCTGCCGGGTAGCCGCCTGCGGCTATCACGCCGCGTGCGTCGGCCAGCACGCGGTTGAGTAGCTGGCGGGTGCCAGGGATTCTTCCGGGAATCGTGACCTCAGCTCCGTGGAGAACGACACCGTAGGGAACGTCGAGGTGGGGCCCGATCAAACCGACGGGCACAGCCGGATCAAGGATCACAACCTCGGCTTTGTACTCGGCGATCAAGCGATTCACGCGTCGGATCAGCACCGGTTGCGGCAGCAACCACGGCTCACGGCTGCGAACGATGGTGTGGTCTTGGGCAGCGTCGAAGGCCTCGGCACCTTGGTGGGGCGTCGTATGGACAACGACGTCGTCGGCGGGCAGACGGCGCCACAGTTCCCAGAGATAATTCTGGATGCCACCGATCTTGGGCGGGTAATCGTTGGTGACGAGCAGATGCCGGACCACAGGCTGACCCTACGGCCGAGCGACCTCGATAGCGACGAGCGCATCGGGGTCGGCCATCACCTGGTGAGGGAGGGCGATATCGAGTCGGCGAGCAGTCCACACGGCGTGGGCGCGAAGCATCGGGTTCGGGGAATCGAGGTACTGCTCGACTGCGGCACGTACCGCAGGATCGGTGCCGTCGGCAACGTTTGCCAACACCAGGAGTGCGTTCCGGCGGACATAGTCGGGATCGCGATTTGCGATGTACCAGCGTCCGAGCCGATCCATCAGTGAGCTGTCGTCAGCCGCCAGCACGTCGAGTAGG
>Ga0222718_10001087_pt1 | contig 27355 bp, 53 predicted proteins | sample C33_27DmetaG_FD_165045 | JGI IMG/M metagenome (GOLD analysis project Ga0222718, IMG submission 165045) | Estuarine water microbial communities from San Francisco Bay, California, United States - C33_27D | ecosystem: Environmental > Aquatic > Marine > Unclassified | place: USA: California...
TCGATCTCATTTACACCATACTTCTCGCCTAAAGAAGTCTGTTGCGACTGTAGCTCAGCTATTAGTTCTTTAGCTGTTTCTACAGCTTCTAGCTTTCTCATCTCAAATGAGGCGATGTCTATGTGGACCTGATTGACTTTAGCCACAATATCCTTAAGAGCCTGTAGCTCTTCGTCTGTTACCTTTTCCATTGTATTAAATTTATTTAAGTATAAGTTACGCTAAGACAGCGTTGATCGTTGCTAGTTCGTCAGCTGTGATAGCGTCAGTAAACCAAGTAAAAGAAATTAACATTGCTAAGTGGTCTTTATTTGCTTGGATAATTTCTGTTTCAGAAGCATCGGCATTATTGATAGCATCAACAGAATCTTGCCAGTTAGAAAGATATATGTCTCTTATATCTTGCGGATAATTTTCTTCCATTTTATTTTGACTTTAATAATTCAACTTCAGCTTGCAATTCCTTGATTGCGTTTACCAAGACTGGAACAAGTTTAGCGTATTGTATAGACAGTGTTCCATCTCCCATTTCATTAACAACGTCTGGCACAACTTGCTTCATTTCCTGAGCGATAAAACCAATATCGTGTCTGCCGTCAGCTTTTAAGTCGTACTCCACAGGACGCATCTGAGCAACATCATCAAGTCCGTAAGGAAGGTCTTCAATATTTTCCTTTAGCTTGATATCAGAAGGGCTGCTTAAACCACCGTAACAATATAAATCCGTGGTGCTGGAATTACCGAGCATTACAGTATTTGAACCTTGACCTTGCGCACCAGTCCCAATAACTATTTCATTAGTTGTGCCGTTATCCGAATATTCAGTATTGCTTCCTATTAAAACACCATTAGTATTTGTAGATGGCGTGTTAACAACGGAATCTCTACCCGCTCTATACCCTATTAATGTATTGCTAGTTCCTGTAGAAATTCTTTGCCCACTAAAACTTCCTATAAACACATTGTTTACTCCGGTGGTATTGCTATATCCAGCCCATCGACCAACACCGATACAATTGCCAGCTGTAGAAAGCCCATTTAATGCATTAGCCCCAAATGCTGTAGCATATAAACCGCTTGTAACGCTGCGGGCAGCTTGATGCCCTACCGCTGTTACGTCAGTGGCTGTAGAAGTAAGCCCAGCACCTCCAGCATTATAACCAACAGCGACTCTATTGCTAGCGTTATAAGCCGTCTTTGCCGCGCCGTAACCAATAGCTACCAAGTAATTAGAGGTTTGGTTGGTATAACCTGCTTGATATCCGATAGTAATCTGACCGGCTGCTGTTGTAGAATTAATGCTCGCTTGATAACCAATGGCAACATTAGAGAAGTTGTTGGTGTGATTTTTTAAGGCTTCTACACCGACGGCAATATTCAGATTTCCCAAATTACCACCAGACCCAGTCGTTATACTCTTTAAAGCGTCCTTACCAATAGCAATGTTCCCGTTGGCTGTTGTAGATGCTGCCAATGCATTCGTTCCAAAAGCAATGCTGTTTCTTTCTGCCGTAGTATCAATATTACCTAGAGCAGCTGTACCTATAGCATAACTATCTGCTTGACCACTAATAGGAGATACACCGCCGCCAGAACCGTTTGCCGCCGCTGTAATACGACCTTGTGCATCAACAGTAATGTCAGCTGTTGTATAACTGCCTGCTGTTACAGCTGTGTCGGCTAGCTGGTCAGGACCAATTGAGTCGTTAGCAACGATGTTATCTGGATCTATTCTTACGTTGTCGGAGCCTAAGTAACCCACCAAGAAATCTACATTTGCTGGGTCTGTCTTTAATGTAAAGTCACTAAATTTTTTATTTGCCATTTTATCTTATGATTCTATGATTAAAAAGTCGCCATTCTCCGCTACCATATAAGAATCATCCTCCGCCAATATTTCAAAGAATGGTGTAGGGTCTCCATCTGAAACAGAGGGTGCCTTGAGGATATTTATTCCTAATATTAACATTATAGTACTTCTCTGTAAGCTAATGTTTTTCCGCTAGTCACGGTAATAGAAGTAAACCTTCCAAAGATAGTAAGACCTTTTGGAATGGTTGTGCTAGTAAGGCTATCGCCTTCTGATGCGGTAGCGCTAATTACAGCGTCATCTAAAGCTGTGATTGCTATATAGTTATGAGAGTTTACAGTTTCTGCTGCGCCTACTAAATCGAATCCAGCCTGACCAAAAGCCTGAAGATTGAAGTTAGCGTCTCTCTGTAATTTTTGAGCCATTGTTATTTGTTTTTTGCAAAGTTAGTGTTTTTATGAAAACATATCTGATTCATCAGGGAGCTCGCCTCGGTAACCCTTACGCTGGCTTATAAGCTTAGACTGCTCTACAGCCTGCTTCTTAACACGCCCGTCTTTACGGTCTTCCTTCATATTTTCTCTATCAGAGGCTACTCGGCTTTCGATCTGCTGCTCGATCACACCATACTCGCCTTTCATTTTCTCAAGCTCCATACGCATCTGGTGTTCTAGCTGTGCCAACTGAGACTTGAGCTGGTATTCCATCTGCTTCTTCTGCATATCGAGCTGTACTAGAGCCTGCTGCTTCTGAACCTCAGCCTGTGCAGCTACCTGAGATGCCTGAGCGTTAGCCTGAGCTTGCGCTTGGATATTCATCTGCTGCATCTCCTGTTGCTTAGCGATACGCTTCTTACGTCGAATGATCAATAGACGTTCTGCCTGATCAACATCCTTGATGTTTCTAATGGCGATGGCGTCTTCAAGATCAATCTCTCTCTGACCTAGTGCGATCTGAATGTTCTGCTCCAAGTACTGGCGATCTCTATCGCTGAGGTCTGACAATACACGGATACCGAAGTTGTACATCGGTAGATCCTTAAAGCTATTCAGCACCTCCATATTAGTCTTGCCAATAGCCTTCTCGTACACGCTGTACAAGACAGATTGTGAAGGAAGGATCTGTAGACATTTTAGAATGTCTTCACAGACCTTCCTATATAATATCATACTGGCATTAGTCACATCGTACAGCGCATTGTTTGCTGCTGCCATAGCCATCTGGTTCACCCCTACTAAGGCTTCACCTTTCGGCGTAGAACCATCTACCACCTCATTGATACCCGTAGCATCACGGATCATACGTAGGTAGTGGTTATACAAAGCGATAAGCTCGTTGATGTTTCTGATGCTGTTGTCGATCTGACGAACGGGCGGGTTTTGGAAACCGCCCTCTGGGTTCTTACTGCGGTAGTAGAACACACCAGTTTGCTCGTAGATATCTTGAATCTCTAATGGTTGTAAGTCTCCACCACGACCGAGGTCTACATTCTCTAGACCCTCAACGTCAATGATGATGCCGTCAGGCTTCGCCTTAGCAATGGCCTGTTGAATCTTTAGGTGCGACAACTGCAGTTGATCCGCAAAACCAATGACGCTAGAAACAAGGCTCTTAGGAACCATATTTCTAATGTTTGTCGCTACCACAGAGTAGGACATCTGTGCACGTGTGATGTCGTGGATATTCTTAGGGACGTTATTCTTTTGTCCGTAGTTCAAGATATGCTCCGTACCAATGATGTACATACCTCCATACACGGTGGCGTTATTCATCTGTACAGGCTCTCTGTCGTATATACTATTCTTTGGTGTTTCGTAAGTATTACCCTTGTAGTAAAATCCAATGTTTCCGAATCTAGACTTCTTCTTCTCATAGATCATAGAATCAACAGATAAGAACTCGAAGTCCAATACCTCTAAGGTAAACTCATCATAGCCGTAAGTGTAACGGCTAAGGCGTTGGTCGTAATAGTTCTCCATAAAGCGAGAAGCATTATTACCGTACTTGTTCATCACTGTCTTAGCGATCTTCTGGTACTCCTCTTCAGAGAGCTGGTCGCCACAAAGGCGCTTCAGCTCTTGTATAGAGATGCGCTTGATGTGCCCTGCATATACGATGTCTGAGAATGTGGGGTCGTCAGTGTAGCTATGTACAAAGAACGCCGGGTCTACATACTCTTCGTTGATCCCGTAGTTAGGATCGTTGCTACGCTTAGTCACTGCCATACCACAGCTTACCAAATCCTCCACACATCTGCGGTATACACGCTCGTCGAAATTGTTCCAACTGAGTGTCATATTGGTAGCTAGCTGTGCAGCGATCTCTGCGTCAGTCTTAATGTTTGTATCTAAGAAGATCTCTACTTCTTCTGGTGTTTCTGGAAGTGAGTCTGGGTCTACATCAACCTTCAATCCAGAATTTTTTGCATCTTCGAACATCTCCTTATTCTCGATGCGTAGCGCTATCTTTTTCTTTTTGACATCCTTCTCTGATCTAGAGAGTGGGTCGATAGCTTCTACCTGTGGGTATCTGTATGAGGAGATGATTTTATTAACAACGATTTTAGCGAACTTGGGGACGATAGGAACTGGAGTCCAGTCCAGTGTCATCATAGTACCGTCACCATTATTTGGATCCAGCGAGTTTAGAATCTGTTTGTAGATTGTGGTATCTTGAGTACCGTTAGCGTAAGACCTAGAGGTTTCAAACTCCTTGTATCTACGCTTATAAAGGCTGCCCTCGGTATCTATGCCGCCCCATTGAGCCATCAATGACTTCGCATACGCTAGCCCGTATGCCTTGCTCATTTTCTCTTCCGTAGGCGCTAGAGGGTCTGGAAAAGTATACTTATTTTGATTATTCATCGTTTCGCTGAATCTTTATCAACTGCAAATATAACCATTTTATCAACGCTGGATAATCTTGCCCTTCCTGAAGAACGTCTTGTCTGTATTGTCTTTTTTAACTTTCTTTTTCTTAACTCTTTGTGCCGCAAGAAGTGCTAAGCCAGAAGATATCGTAAGGTCATATTGTGTACGATTATCTATGCGAAAATTGATCCAGTCTTCCAGCGTTCTGTTGAAATACATAGGCTGGTAATTACCGTTATCATCCATACCTACATACTCGTGGATATAGGACTCTATTGCCTGTGCGTGAGCCTGTATCACATCCTGTGAATTCGATGGGATACCCTTGGTCTTTACCGTTACTCTAGCTGTTGACTTTAGATGCTCAGGGCGATCCATTAAGTATTCGTCGTAGCCCCGCATCTCGAAGTAGCGTGCAATACCGTACTTGTTGTTCTCTATTAGTATTTTATACCCATAGAATACCGCAGCCATCAACACATCCTCGTAGAAGATCCTAGCCAGTGGTGGACGTGATGCGTACTCCACTACAAACATATTAGAGGGGTACTCCATATTGAATTTATTGTAGAGATGGAAGGCTCCCTTAGAGCCTCTTCCATCCACTGTAGCATCGAGGTCATAGCTATCCACACCTCCCACGCCTAGCCAATCGTTACCCGGAGACTTTTTGCCGTGGTCCATAGATACATTGTTTCGCATACCCATAGGCGGCATCCAAGATACTCGGAACCTACCGTTGACATCAGGCTTGAAGATTACGCTGGTATCTTGTTTTCCGTCTACCCATACAAAGTTGCCCCTGACCACAGGCTGTGGGTAGAGGTCTTGATTGTACTCTATTTGCTCGTAGATCTTTGCGATATTAAAGAGGCTAGACTTAGTGGAGTCTCTGAAGGCTTCCTCTGCCGTAAAAGGGAACTGGCGTATGCTTTCGTTAAGCTCATTGCTATCACCTGACAATCCTTTGCGTTCATTCTTAAGATAGGTTTTAGACCCCATATCTATCTGTTCGCCATCCACCCCCATTACAGGCTCTTCAGGGTCGTCAATAACAGGATTACCATAAATGTCAAAGAAGCCTTCTAGGGCTTCGTAGGCAGGGACGAATATGCGATAGAGCATACTCTTGGTTCTGCCGTTAGAGTTTCGGTCGTTGGGGTTAGACATATCCCACAGGTCACGGTAGTTTCTACCGCCCTTGTCCAGTGGGTTAACTGTTGATCCGATGATCGCCTTACCGACAAATTTACGCCCTACCATAAGACAGGTACGCTGAATGCGCCACACCTCTAGAATATCTTCGGGCTTCTCAAACTTACCGCCCTCATCAATGAACAACAGCTTTAGTTTCTCGCCATCGTATGCATTGGATGTGGTGTTGCGCCAGTTTACTATAGTGTTCAGAGCCTGCCCCTTGGAGCTGGTCTTGTTGTTCTTGGTGATACGCTTACTAGGCTCACGGAAGGCGAGCTCCGTTCTAGGGTTTGTGGTACCGTCCTGAATAGGCTTGAAGAAGAAGGGGTACTGTCTGTACATCCCTACCACCTTCTTCATAAAGATGTTCTCCTGTGCGTCTTTACCAGTCTTTGACATAATGCCTATAGTGACATCGTAGGTTGACGTACCAACGTCGTCAACCTTACTGGCGGCGATATTCGTATATCCAGAACGGCGACACTTAGTATATAGCTGTCCAGCGCATCTAGGGTCTACGATGCACGCTTCCATATGGTAGGAGATGTCTCTCTGGAATCGCATATAGTACCCGTAGAAGCTGGCATCGATCTTACTCCACTGGAGCATCATATAGTGAGAACCCGTTATATAGGTGGGCTCACCGTTATTGAAAAACCACAGTCCCTTTTTACGTCTATCAAATTCTTGATCGATGTAGGGCTCGTACTTCTTCTTGAACTCTTTAGGCATATCATACCACTCATCCATACTGCGTATTCTGGACAGCTCGGTAGGCATCTCCTGACGCTCCCAACGCTGATCCTTCTTGGGTCTGTCGTGGTATAAGATCTTGTTCTTTGCCGGTACTTTAGGTAGCTGTATAAACAGGTCAGCAAGCTCTATTATCTCGCCAGATGTATCGTCCGGACAGATGTTGATCACCTTCTCATCGTAACCTTCTATGTCTTTTAGACCCGCCATTTAAATTATATTTTGTAGCTTTACATTAAATTAACATTGCGACTATGAAGAAAATTATTCTAGTTATCATCGGTATGTTAATGCTTACGTCCTGCGCAACAGGCTCCCACGTAAATACAAATTGTGTGAAAGAAGACTGCGATATTGCAGCTATTCACCACCACGTATACTAACGCTGAGCATACCTTTCTGCTAACCCGCCAGAGAAATCTCTGGCATCCTCAATTCCTCCAGTCTCCTTCAGCTCCTTAATCATTGTTTCGAGCTTTTGGTATTCTGTGATCAACTCTTTAGCATCTAGAGCTGACTCTTTTATGCTCTTGAGTTCAGCCCTACGACCGGACCCTGTGAGGTCCGAGTCTACGGGTTTTTTAATCTCTTCGGTGATGTTGCGTATGGCCTGAGCCATAGCATCCAGCAGCTCTTCACCAGCTCTTACACTGCTGAATAATCTCTTGCGTCCCATCAGAATCCAGTGGCGTAGATATCATCCATATGTACACGGTAGAGTATCTGTCCATCTACCTCCATCTCGTAGTCGGTGTTCTTCATTATCATCACCTTGTCTCCGGACTTCAGCCCTAGCTCTTGCACACGTGGGGAATCGTACAGCACATACCCGAACTGGTTGTACTTAGGCTTCTTCGTAGATACTACGATGCCTGATTCTGTGACCTCCTCGTCCTTCTGCTCTTCTGGCGTTAGGAAAATCCAGTCTGAGATAAGTTGTACCTCACCTGTGTCCTGACACTTAAAGGCATAGGCTTGGCAGGCGTGACCGTTATTGGGGTCAAAGCGTATATAGTAGATGTCGTCTTGCACGATCTGCCCACGCCCGTTCCCGGCGATCACTACGTGATGATGGAAGTATAGGATGTCGCCAACCTTCACGTTGGTCTCATACTTTTCTGGGATAGCTACTACTTCAGCCTCCATCTTTCTGTTCTTAAACTCGTTGAATTTTGGGTCGAGATATAGGCTGGTATCGCCCATCTGTATCTCGTCATTGAACGCCTTTGGGAGGCGCACAAAGAAGTCGGATATACTACGCATATGAATTAAATTTAGTTTCCTTAAAACTCTAGGTCGTACTCAATAAGTACGGGAACGTTCTCCACGCTCTTCCATAGCATCACACCATTCTTAGGGTGCTTTATATATACTAGGTATCTTTTTTCTTTGTATTTGTGTAGGTAGGCATCGTCTAGGATGATGGCGTCTACCTTGGAGTCTCCAGCCTTCTGACCTACATAGTAAGCCATAGCTTTCAAGGGGTCTACCCCAATGATTATTTTACGTATCATTTCATTTAATTTAATTCGTTACCGCCCATACGGTTGATCCAGTAATTAATGTTACTGGGGTTGTCTCGCTGTTCTATTCTGTATGCTTCTACCAAGTATGATAGAAGGTCGTCTAGCTCATCTTCACTATCCACAGATATTGAAGATAGCAGATTCATATTTACTTCTACGCCCTCGCCATCAGCGGCAAATGCAGAAGTGTCCATATTCAAGAACCCTACAGCCATAGCTACAAGAACCTCGTCCTCTAGTTCGTATTTTTTAACCACCTCAAGGATCTGGAGCATCAGCTCCTGAATCTCCTCGATGCAGTCTCTATGACTCTCTTTCATAATGTATGTTTAAGATGTAGCTATCTGTAGTAATTCTACACAAGAACCAGCTTCTATTGTTGTTCCTGCGCTAGCAGCGGCTACATTAACTGTGATGTAATCGTCAGCCTCTAGCTTCTGAGCGTAATAGAATGAAGTCATAGAATCAGCACCAGATTTAGTTCTTACAGCTGTTACCAGCTCTGCACCGTTTTTTCTTAGCTCGATGGTAACTGTTACGTTACCATTGTTTACCAGTGATAAGCTGACATCTATTCGGTATACACCGGAGTTACCCACCACGATTCTAGTACTTGATCCCTCGAGTCTGTAGTTGCTGTCATCGTCTTCAGCAAAAGATGCGTTGGCGTCTGAGTTATCTACAGCGGCAAAAGCCAGATCTGCATTTGTGCCAGATGTTAATGCATTGTCTGAGGCTTGGCGTGCGATGATGCGAGGTCTCTCTGCCTTGAATGCAGATGTGCCTAGCTCACGTTTTACTACATTGTCAGAACCGTTGATAAACAACGCTGTCTGCTCAGAGTTATCTGTTGAAGGGGCTGAGGTAAAGTTTAGTGTTCCGTCTACCTCTACCGTAGTTGTTGACAGCTTCAGTGCTGATGCGTCGCCAGTTCCGTCCTCTACATCTTTAGTGGTTGAGGTGATTCCACCTTCCACGTGAAGGAGGTTCCCGAACTTATCTTTTATCTTTTGTCCTGAGAGCGTGCTCATAAATATTAATTTTGTACAAAGATATTAAATTCAATGTTATGCCTAAGAGCGAGGTATCTAGGAAGAAGATGTTTAGAGACTTCTCCGTTATCAAGGATAGATACATAAAATCCAACGACCTTAAGTACCTAAATCTAGCCCTACGTGATATGGCTAAGAACTACGACATATCCGAGGCGGAGATCCGGTTTATGGTATTCATATACGATCTAGAGTTTTTCACCATCGACTATGCATCGAAAGCTTACTTCTATAGTAAGCGGAAGATGTGGCAACGCCTCATCCAACCCCTCAAGGCGAAGGGCTACATATATAAGCACTTCGACAGGCTGTCTGGATCTGAGACTATGGAGGAGTATATGTTTCGTGAAGAAACAAAGTACAGCTACCGTGTTAGGTATGCGCTATCGCAGAACGGCAGGCTGATGGTCAGCAAGTTCTATAGAAAGATGGCTGGGGAGGAACAGATAAACGTACCTGTAGATCCCAGAGCTAAAGGTGGCACAAAGCTGTAATTACTTACTGTGCTGGGTGATCACTTTGAACGGAGCTTTTAGTGAAGCTCCTTCGTGGGGAACAAAGTCTCCTTCGTGAGGCATAAGATAGAAACGACCCTTTACATCCATCCAGTGGTATCCTTCTGGTGCGTCGATCATAATCTTCTCGTCTGACTTACCACCTTCCTTGTATTGCTTCTTTTTAGATGATGCGTAGGAATTTTTTTTAGCTCTCATAATGTTGATATAGAATAAGTTACAAATATACTGTAAATTTTTTTCACATTTTTTTTGGTTGGTATTATTTTATTTGTTTATCATTGTATCAAAATCAAACTTTAATACTATGAGAAAATTAATGATTATCGCAGCTTTAGCCTTGGGGAGTCAAGCGGCTGCACAGGAAGCACCAAAAAGCATTCTAGATGTTTTACCTAATGATGTAGAACAAAGATTCCAAGTTTTGCAAATGTCTTCGGGGGCTGATACTAATGTATACTCGTACCAGATTAGTGCTATCCAGGAGATTGACAATCTAGTGTTTATAGAGCACAGAGTAAATGAGCTTACGAATTCACTAGTCTACGAAATAGAGGGGACTCCATTTAAAGTAAGGTTAATTACACCTGACGAGGATGATGAGATTCAAGATCCGTTTATAGCGATATACAGAAAGTAAATAAAAAGAGGGAGCTGTTAACTCCCTCTTTTTTTTTATTAGTCTAACATTATAGGATTGCCTTCGGCGTCCTTTCTTCTTTTTGCGCCTCCAACACCGGCGTAACTGGCTTTATATTTATCGGGGTTCTTTTCTCTGTCGAAGGTCCAATCTTTAAAAATTTCTTTAGCTGCATCATTAGCGTCTTGAAGAAGACCTTTTGTTCTAGCCATATTCAAAACTTTTTTAGGCTCAACTTCTGCACCGATATCGACACCCGCTTTATCTTTAAGTAGTTTTTTTGCTTCGTCTACTCTATAGTATAACAGAGCTTCATCTGGGGTAGCAGCGTAAAGATTCATATTATAAAAATCCTCATACTTACCTCTACCTAAAAAGCTATCTGATGTACGTAGTTTCATTCCTATTTTTTTAGCTTCTGAAGTAGGTAGGTCTTGAACACGAATCTCTCCTTTAGATTCTTCTGTTTCTCCGCCTTCCTCGTATTTTTTCATTGCTTTAACCAATGCGCCATATTTAGCGTATAACGATTGTTTTTTAGTCTTCATACTATTTTTTTGTTTTCTTAAAAGTTCAAAGTCTTCTTCTGTTAGTTCTCCGTCATTGTTCTTGTCTAACTTGACCTGACCACCTTTTAAGTAGCTGTTACTCTGCTTTTTGCTGGCTCCGCCGTTTTTATACTTTTTTAACTTCATAAGACATCATACAATGATCAAGTGCAAAGATAGTTATTTATTGTATTGATTATTTCTTTAGAGAAGCATCCGTAGCCATCTGCATTATGCGAGAGAAAAAACCTTTGTCCGTAACGTCTTCATCTTTGTCGTTACCTTTGTAGTAATCGCTCTTCATAAAAGACTTAGTGGATTCTTCAAACAGATCGTAGTTTGTAGAATCACCACCTGCGTGGTGGTAATTCCCCCAAAATCCTTTAGCGTCGATATCACCGCTGATATACTTGCCGAGGTCTGCAGTAGGATGCTGGAGGTACTTTCCAATAAATAATACCTTCTGCTGTTCAGCTGTTAGCTTAGATGCATCTAGGGATTTCTTCTTATGAGCCTCCTCCAACCATTGGGGTATGGGTATGTTATTATCCTTGAGCTCTTTGTAGGTTCTATTCACTGAAGTTATGCCGTCGGCTTTCTCACCAGCCTCAAACATAAACAGTCCCCTCCCAACACCTTGAGGTATTAAGTTACCCTCAGCGTCTTTTATCAACTGTACAGCGTTAGCTTTCATACGCTGACGTGGACCTGTTTCGTGATATGCGATGATATCCATTAGCTGTTCGTACTGCTGGGGCGTTCCACCTTTCTTAGAGATCAGGTGTTTCATCATAGCATCGTACCCACTACCATTATTCTTTTTGGTCTTAATGGGATCGTTGTTTGTTTTTTTCTTTATTATCATAGTGCAAAGATATAGAATTGAAAACACATACAATGAGGGTCATAATTAGCTGTTATATTTTTAGGCTTGCCTAAACTAGAAGAAATTTAAGGTTTAGTCTAGGCTAAATCTCCTGTAACCCCAGTAAACACTGACTTGACTTTCTCGAAAAAAAGTTGTAACTTTGCTCAAGGTTCATCCCGCAATAAAGATTCTTTCCTCTTGAATCTTGATTGCTTCATATAACCGGCTGAACCGTAGCTGGAGGGTCGGAGCCTTAAGCAGAGACCCGCTCAGCTACTTTGTGTGAGCAGCAAGAACTATCCCTAAAAAAAAGATACACAGATACTGTCAGTTCGCACAGCTTTTAATAGCTGTTTGCTCCTGCCAGCATCCTCCTTTCTCCTGCACGAAAACCTCCCCCGACTGGCTTGATCCTACTTAACAGCTTTATGTCCATTCAAAAGCGCTCTAAACAGCTCATATACACCCTTAAAAAAGGGATGAGTAATGTTTAGGTGGGGGATAATATATAGTATAGAACGTTGGCGCACGCAATCCGAAGTGGAATCGCAAACCCCACCCCCTACAGATAAATCATTGATTGTCAAAACTTTTCAGGTTTTATATTAAAGCACTGGTATAGCTATAACTATGTAACTATCTAGTTTCCAGATGGTTGGCTGATCTTGGTGGAACAGACTAGTTGCCGATGGTGTTCTGTCCATAGGTCGAACAATCCACACCCCACCATACACCTCAACCCAACACACTCTCACACGCTCACACATCCAGGCTCCAGGCGTTTCTTTGGGCTGATGGATACCAACCTTGGGTCAGCCCCTTACGTGCGCACGGGTCATACTACGGCAAGATTTAGATGCCTAGGTATTTATACTCAATCTTTACTTATCTGTGAAAAATAATGTGAATAACACTTGCGTATGTCAAGTGGCTATACTACCATTGTAGTGTTGAAAGGGACAAAGCGCCGTAACGCTGACTCCGACTAGTTAGGTCTAGTGACGTTCTTTACTTATTGGATACTAAGTTATAATCAGTCTGATGAGGGGTAGCAATCTACTACCCTGAGCTCATACGAGCTCGACCCCTGAGATGGGGCGAAACCACGAGATATGGGGAGCATATCAACTAATAACAGCGGAAGCGCTTCGGTGCTTCCGTTGGTTACTGATAACTTAATACTATTGCTTTATGACAACGCAACAAATCACCCCGAAACAAGCTAACGAATTACTCGATTGCATCCGTAGAGACCTCGACACCCTCATTGGATTGGGTGAGAGCTACGCACACTTTCAATCTGCTCAGGCTACTCACAAGTACCTGAAGAGAGCAAAGAAAACCCTTGAGGGACTTTCTTGATTGACTTAAGCCTCCGCTGGAGGCGGTTACTGATAACTTAAATTTATGTATTATGGACTTCTTAAAAGACATTGAATCTACAGAACTAATCCTTGAACTACAGCGTAGAGGCTACGCCATCAGCCCAGACTTCTTTTGGAGTGATGATGATGTAGATGCAAATAACGAATACCTTCAGGTAGACCTTTCAGGCGTTGATAAAACTGAAATAGTACTCGATGCACTTGATAGTGAGTATATCACCGAGATAGTGAACCGACGCATCTACGATGCGCTGACAGAAATCCAAGCAAACGGATGATGCAATCCCCTTCGGGGGAGGTTACTGATAACTTAAATTGATGACTATGAAAACTTTATTAGCTGTTATTGTAGCGCTGACCTTTGGGTCTTGCGCTCCTAATGTCTACGAAGATTTGTACGAGGTTACCAGCGTGGTAACCAAGCCGAACGAAGGACTTATAGAGGTCTACTCATCCGCTAGGGATTTCGTCCGCACCGATATCAAGATGACCAACGATAGCATCTTCCTGATGGAAGCTGTAGGTCAGGACAACAAATTGGTGGTGACTCAATCATTCGACTACTTGAGTGTAGTGGACTTCAAAGAGGGCAATAATGAAGAAGGTGAGCCATTCGAACTCTCACTAATTAATGCCGACTCAACGTGCGTTACTACGTACTTGCTGTACGACTTGAACAACCACTACGAGTAGTCTAAGAGGGGCAACAGCCCCTCGGTTACTGATAACTTAAAACCTTTTACAATGGAAAAGCTAACAAACGAAATCATCGAACGCCTAGAATACGTAGATGGAGATGGCGTTGAATTCGAGGTGTACCAAGATCCCGAAACAGGCAAATTCTACCACGTAGAGATTGAGATTGTGAGACACTTTGAATGTGCGGAAGCGATTGATGAGGGCAAAACAAGTATCCTCATCGACCATCGATGTTAAGCAAACCCTCCTGATGGAGGGGGTTACTGATAACTTAATTTTATTGAACTATGCTTTACGCAATGTACTACCAACTAGGGAACACCATAACGTACATTATCTCAGGAGATAATTACGAGGACACCTACTACTACGAAATCGATGCCAACATCGATGATTGCAAGGTCATTGTATCGCCTTTTGATTGTGATGATGCGCCACAATTTAGAGACTACATCAAGCACCTGATTGAACGTGCAACGCCAACCAGATTTCAAGTGGTGTACGAATAGCAAAAGCCACCTTCGGGTGGCGGTTACTGATAACTTAATTAAATGTATTATGGACTACCCATTCAAAGAAGGTGATACTTACTTCACCTTAGAAGGAATAACCTTCGAAGAGCTTCAGCTGTTAAACAGCAATGGAGAGAACCCACAAATCTTCACAGTAGTAGAAAGTGTATGGGACTACGTGAGCGAAGAGATGCACGATGAAGACCCTAACAAAGTGTACTTCAAAACACGTGAAGAGGCAGAATCTCGCAACATCACATTTGATGAACTTGCAGAGGCTGTTGAGGCTACTGCTAAAAAAATCCCTCGTTGAGGGATGGTTACTGATAACTTAAATTTATACCTTATGTCACTACTAGACAATGCAATTGAGCAAATTGATGTCAAGCTACTAAATAGCTTGGATTATGGTGAGGAGAGACCTCTAAACGATAAGTACACCTTGTACCACTACACCGAGGAAGATGTGATAGTAGTCAACCAAACATTGGATGATGAAGGCAACGAGGATTGGACTGAATTGTTTCAGGTCGTGTTTGATGATTCAAATATTGTATTTGAACAATTGTTCTAAGGAGGGTATCACCCTCCGGTCACTGATAACTTAAAAAAATGCTTATGAACAAAGTAGATTTTATACAGCTGTTACAAGCGCACGATTGGACATACCAATACAGCGATGACCCCAACAAGTACAAACGAGGTCAGGCTCAACGTGAAGCCATTAACAAGGCTAGAAAGGAGCTTGGCGTAGAGGGTGATGCCCTCTACGAAACCTACAGCAAAGTACCTGAGGCTAGAATCGTTGTCCCGGTGAAAGCCGAACGCACGATGCCCAAGGTGATGTGCCGTAACACCGGTCGTATGGGGCACTTAATCGATAAGAGCCCGAACGGATTTATGGAGGTTAAATTCAGCGATGGATACCGCACGGAATTCCTACGCCAGACCGACATCATCAAGCTAGGCTAAGCCTAGCGGTTACTGATAACTTAAATTAATAATTATGAAAACTTTAGAAAAAGCAAAAAAATGGTTTGAAATGAATGGATACGAGGTGCACGTAGATAGATTTGAAGGTGTATTCGTAGGAATCGATGAGAACTTAATGGTTGAGATTACTGATATTGAGGTAAATTGGAGAGCTGAACTTTGGGATGAAGCTGTAGAACAAAGCAATGAACTATGAAAACACGTGAAGAGATGTTGGTGATATTGGGAGAGTTGTTCCCTATCACCGGAACTACTGAGGACTTCGATGGAAGCCAAGGTGGGATTTGGATTTGTGGCGAGTCTGGATACCTAAATGCTAGAGGTGTACGCTTCTTTGATTACTACGCTGAAGATGAATCTTACGAGCTTGGCGTACTTACCAACCTGAGAAAACTTGCTAATAAGCACGGATGGTTTTTCGAATGGTACGATGCCGGAACTATTATGGTGTACCCTAATTAGGGTATACCGGTTACTGATAACTTAAATTTATAATCTTATGGGACTAGATATGTACCTATTCAGAATTACTCACTTAAGATTGCCTAATAGTGTGTCTGTAAAGGAACTTAATTCAGCACACATCAAAGGGGAACGAATAACTAGAGTAGTCGAGGAAATGTCTTATTGGAGAAAGGCAAACCACATCCACAATTGGTTTGTTAAAAACGTTCAAGACGGCGAAGATGACTGCAATGAATACTATGTCACCAACGACCACATTAAAGAGCTTAACGAAGTTTGTAAGAAGGTCTTGGATGACAACTCTTTAGCGAAGGAGCTGTTACCTACATCTAGTGGGTTCTTCTTTGGAGGCGTAGAGTACGACAAGTACTACTTTCATTGGGTATCTCATACCCTAGAGGTAACTAATACGTTACTTGAGGAGATGGGGAATTACAACTCATTTTCAGTCGATATTGTATACCAATCATCTTGGTAGAAAATTAAGGAGGGCATTGCCCTCTGGTTACTGATAACTTAATTAAATGACTATGAAATACGATTTAGAAGTAACCGGAGTAGTGTACACACAAACTCCTATGGGGATATCCTACAAATGCACAACGAACGTGGATGGTGTAACAATACACTACACTAGCATCATAGGGATAACCTTCATAGAGGGCACGTGGTCAAAGATAAAACACTACCAGCACCTAACAGAGGCACAGCTAGAAAACCTCATAGACAAGTACGAAGAGACTAAAAGCTTGCACGTTAACCAATTAAACAGTAGATTTGACTATGGAAACTGAATTGATGAACAGCTTAAGCAAGGCTGAACTAAAAGCTGTTGAGCTAGGTTTGAGATTCCTATTGGATGACATAACAGAAGAGCTTAAGCACTACGAAGAGGCACGGATGGATGAAGCCGTGCAGACCTCAAGGGAGGTCTTAGAAGTACTTTATAGCGTACTTAAAAAGGTACGTGAAAAGGGAATGGAATAATACATATGACTATGAGAGAAAACTTAATTCAGGTATTCAAGGATATGAATATCGTTACCGTATTTATAATCGTAATGCTGTTGCCGATGGCTATAGGTTACATTATAGTAACAGCTATTCAAAAGCTGTTTGGTTTATTCACTAGATAAAAACAAAAGAGATGACAAAAGAAGAAACAATTCAGAAGATGAATGAAGGCACTAGCCTTATGACCAAGGGTCAGATGATCGATGAGCTATACGTAGTAATCGAAAGGATGAAGAATAGAGCTGAAGCAGATTACGATGCTCTAAATCTGTTGGATGTATCACGCATCGAATGCCTACTAGAGAACTACGAAATTCTAGCTAAGACTGAATAAGTAACTAAATTAAATTAACTATATGACTTTAGGAGAAAAGCTGTCTTTGATACAGCAAGAATTCAAGGCTCAAAAGAGCCGTTACAACAGCTTCGGTAAGTATAACTTCCGTTCAGCTGAAGACATCTTAGAAGGGTTGAAGCCCTTCAATAAGAAGTACAAGGTATACTTTGTGGTTAAGGAAAAGGTAACCACCTCTTTCATTGGGGCAACGACTCCGGTGATGGTATCTAAGGCTACCATATACGACATCGAAAGTGATGCGTCAATCTCAGCAACAGCTGTAGTGGGTGTTGACTTAGAACAGAAAGGGATGCAGACACCACAATCATTTGGTAGCGCTTCTTCTTATGGGAAGAAGTACGCACTTGGAAACCTATTGTTGATCGATGACACCGCAGATGCAGATGCTACGAACAGCCACGGCAAATCCGAAGCTCCAAGCAAAGCCCCTTCCAAGAAGGATGACAGTTTTCAGCAGTCTATCGATTACTTGAAGTCTACTCCAGATGACAAGAAGGGAGCTGTACTGCAGATGATTCTAGACAAATACGGCAACAAGTTTTCTGAGAAACAAGTAGCCGCACTTAGAAAGTTTGTCTAATGGGATTGTTAGAACACAACGAACTTGTTATAAACCTTGAAGTACTCACCGAGGGTACAATTGTTTTATACAAGGGGAAGGAGTATGAATGGCACGAGGGTGGCTTATACGACCCTGAGACAAACACTGTTCTATAATGGAGTTTGCTAAGTTATTGGTGGAGCGGACAGGTAAACCATACCTGTCCTACTCCGCCCTAAAATACGCCGCAGATGGTGGTAAACAGCAGGATATGAAGCTGTTTGAACTCTATGTGCGGGGGTTACTGAAAAAGGATAGCCCGGCGCTAACCTTCGGTAGCTTATACGATATGATGCTACTCGAACCGGAAAAGGTTGATGAGAGCTTCTACGTTCTTGATGACAGCGAAATCATCGCTGAACTGAAAGACGAATACAAGAATCCTAGAGCCTCGAAAGCCTACAAGGAATGGAAGGCATCACAAGAATCGGGTGGGCGCACTCAGGTGAATGAGGAGGATTGGCAGATGGCTGTCGATATGATTAATCGTTTGGACAGCTCAGAGATTGTAGACCCAGAGACCGGGGAGGTGATCCCGGTACGACAATTCCTTCAGGGACAAGCTCAGGTTGAATTCAATACTTGGATAGAAGAGATACCGGTACGAGGTTTCTTCGATGTATTGGGTGACGGCTTCGTAACAGATAGCAAGTCCACAAGAAATGTATATGGGTTCAAGTACGATGTCAAGTCTTTCGACTATGACATCCAAGCTTACATCTACACTCAGGTAGCGAAGACAGATACCTTCTATTGGGTAGCTCAGGGCAAGTCTAAGCCCTATCTAACAGCTGTTTACAAAGCTTCTCCGCAGATTATTGCTTCTGGGGAACGTAAGTTTTGGTCTGGCGTTAGAAACATTGAGAGATGGCTCCGAGACCCATCAAAGGGCACGGAGACATTTGCTATCTACCAAGAGATATGAGTGTATAAATTTGTTTATTAATCCGAGACAACATACATTTGTCTCACAACTTAAATTTAATTAGTTATGGCAGAAGAGAAAATTTTTGCAAACGGATTCTCTTTTAAGAGAAAAGAAAACGCTCCTGATTTTATTATCGGGAATCAATCAATCAAGGTTGACGATGCTATCAGCTTTCTGAACAAGCATCAAAAGAACGGTTGGGTCAACCTTGACATCAAGCAATCAAAGAAGGGTAGCTATTACCTAGAGCTTGATACTTGGGAGCCGAAAGGCGGCGCTACGGCGACACACAACCCAACAACACCAAGCGGTGACCTTCCGTTCTAAACAGGTTATCAGTGATAGGGGCGGAGCTGAAAGGCTCCGCCTTCCTATCTATTACCTAGAGGTAGAGATGGCTTACTTCAAGGCAAAAGCTTGGAGAAAGATAGACACGTGGGTGGTCACCTTCGTGGAGGATAAAGACAGAATACTTAAGGATGACTTCAAAACAAACTCCAGACTCAACGATGAATTCTACGGGTCAAAATTCAAAGGACAGAGAGGACTCAGAATCGACAGAGTCATCAGCAAAAAAAGAATCGGATACACCAACTGGTGATCAGGTATTTATCTACTGGGAGCAATGAGAAAATCTTACAGCGATATATTAGAACAACAGGATATAGACTTCTTAGAGTCTATCCAAGACTATTCTAGACACAGCTTAAGAGACCCCAACAATACAATACAGAAGATACTTTCAGAGATATCTAAAGACTTTGACTTCACTATAAAGGACGAGTCTTATTGGCTCATAGAAAGCCGACCATCAGGACACGAGTGGCATAAAGATACCGGTTCTGAAAACCATATGCAGTGGTGTGAGGTCGGATGCAGTATGTTGCTGTCTGGCGATTTTGAAGGGGGCAAAACCCTGTACCGAGAGGGTGAAGATGTTGTAGCTGTTACACGCAACACATACGAGCTTTTGGTACACACTTCTGATTTAGAACATAAGGTAGAGCCAAGCTCAGGAAAAAGAAAAGTATTACTATTGTTCATATGAAAGACCAACACCCAATATTAGACAGCAAAGAATTCAAGTCACTGCCTTGGCGCAAACGTATTATCGTTAGGCTCAAGGTGGCTTTCGCTGAATTCATATCAATGCTTTAGCGAGATACAACATAATTACGTGTACCAAAATGGTACACATTCGTATAATGATACAGAACTACCGAGTTTTTCTCGGTAATACAAGGGTAATGCTTACCCCGATGTACATAATAAGGGTAAAATTGTACGCTCTGATGTACAAAGTAAGTTGTAATAGAATAAAGGCAAGTATATGGTATATTTTATAAGACAAGGTGAATTTATAAAAATAGGATTTACTGAAAGTCCGCTCAAGAGATTGAGTCAACTTCAAACGGCTAACCCCACCAATTTAGAAGTACTACTCATTATTGATGGAGAAAGAGATTTGGAGGCTAAATATCACGAGTTGTTTAAAGACCACGCTCACAGAGGGGAATGGTTTTTTGACTGCCCACACATTCAAGAGCATATAAGTATTAATATGCAGGATGACCTCCGACCATTTTATGGTCTTGCTGCTTCATCTATAGACCCATCAAATCAGAAACTTAAAAGACTAAGGATTGAAAGAAATATGTCCTTAGAACAACTTGGTGATTTAATGGATGTTTCTAAGCAATCTGTAAAGGAAGCAGAAGACAGAGAGCGAGATGGTAGCATTACATTAAAAACTATGGAGCGTTATGCTAATGCACTTGGATATGAATTACATTATGAGTTCTCAAAAAAATGTAAGTACATCAAAAGAGAAGGTGAGAGTTGTACGCTCAATAACAACTGCACCTATCCCAGATGTAAAACCTTACGAGTGTAATGTATCAATAAACAGATTACAATCTGCTTATTTGTAACATTAATGATACTTTAAGCATATAAAAATAGGCGCACACCAATAATAATAGGCGCAAATTAAAAACCTTTAAAACAAAAGAGAAATGAAAACACCAATGCAAGAGCTGATTGAGATAATCAAGAAGCGTAAAGAAGATGATGAGGCAATGCCTTTTATGTACAATGATAAGATAATTGCGTTGGCAGAATCACTACTTGAGAAAGAGAAAGAGCAGATTATGGATGCCTATATGGAAGGCGGAGATTGGGAAGCATTACCTCAACCACGATTTGATAATTACTACAACGAAACCTTTAACACCAAAGAGAGATGAGAATAGAGAACAAACAATCATTTACCAAATGGAAATGGGATATATTTTACCTATTGCCATCCATTTGTTTTTACGCAAAAAGAGGCACGGTACATAATTACGATGTCGGAAAAATTCAAAACTGTGTAGACTTTCAAATTGGCTTTAACTTCTTATGGTTTATTGGAGTTATTAATCTATTTATTACTTGGGGTAATAAAGGTGTCTTGAGGAGAAATACAAAATCATTGTACAAATGCTCACGTTGCCATAGCTTCAATGTAAAAGAGGATGACCAAGGAGATGCAGGTCTATGTCATTATTGCGAAGAAGTTGATTATTGGGAATTTATAGAATATATAGAATAAAGTTTATAATAAACGAAAACAACAAAGAGATATGAAAGAAAGAAATAAATCTAGCCTCCTTGTAGAGCAACGCTCTGGAGCAATAAACAATGAGATCACTAACCGCAAACCACTACCTCCTTTCAGACACCTTGACGGTGTCCTTCGCAGAGGTAAGTACAAGGGAAGGAAGCTAAGCCAGATACCCAAGAGCTACCTACAGTATATGTTAAGGGAGTGGGATCTGAACAACTCACAACGTAAACAAGTACAAGAACAACTAGATTATGATAGAATTTAAATGGTTTGTGGTTTTTTTGACTATCGCATTGAGTATGATATTCATATACCTCACAGAAAAGGATGATAATTAATAACGTAATAGAGATGAAAGAAGAGAACTTAAACATTGAGTATCATACTAAGATGCTATTAAAGGAAGCATTGCGTAGATATGGGAGCGCAAAGATTGCCTCAAGATATCTACAGGTTACAGATAGAACTGTACATAGATATATGCATAAATTTAATTTAGATAAGGATGGAAACGACACCACAATCATTCAAAGACGCTGTAAAACTTACCGCTTTATTCCAAGCGGTGTTAGAACAAATGGATACTTTGAAAGGTACGAATCTGTATAGACAGAGAATTAAACACCAGATAAAAGCACTGGAATCCTCAATAGAGAAGACGGTTTTTTCACCGATCCGCAACCTTGATAACATCGATGCAGACTTATTTACTCATATACAGAATAACATTGAGATGATTCTTGATATGGATTTAACTGAGCTGTCTCAGCTTAAAGTTGTAGTTGATGAATCAAGAGAATATGAACGTAATAAAGATAAATAGATGAAGACAAACTACAAGACAAGCAGAACAGCTGAAGCTCGTGAGACAATCATTAGAATTGCTCGCTACGCTAGTAAGAATATGATGAGAACTAAAAATAAATCAGAGCAATACGCAAAGATTATCGATGCGTGTATGCGTGATATCAATGACTATGGAATCGAACAAGATTAAAGATGCTATCATAGAGCACTACGCAGACACAGATGATATTTTGTTTGCCGATGGTTTTGATGATGCGATAATAGGCTTCGAACCCAACCTCTGGAAGGTTGTGTATTCTCGCCAAAAATGTATAGAAGTACTCAGCACAGAGGATGATATGAACGAAGAGGAGGCTCTTGATTACCTTGAGTACAATACATTCAATGCATACGTAGGGGGATAAGACCCCTGTATGGGTGGAAGATTTTAGCTGGTACTGATGACAGCTACTGATATTATTTTAGCTATTGTCATAGTTGCCTTATGGAATGGTTACTTAATTTATAGAATGAATAGAGATGATAAGAAAAAGAAAACACATTAGAGAGATTCAGAAGTATCTAGAGATGCTTATGATGGATCAAGTAAACCTAAGCATATATGCTAGTAGGTTTGGATGGAGTGATGAGATACAGCACCAGCTGTCAAACTCAGCACTGCTAATTAGAAAGTATGAACGCCGACTCAGGCTAATTAAGATGTGATATGGATTGTGATAATTGCATTAAGGATTTCTGTGCGTGTGTTTCAAAAGCTTTAGCAGAGGATCGTAAGGAACGATCGGATAAAATTAGAAACAAGATGATTGAATGGTTGGAAAAGAATCAGATAAATTACGAGCTTACTAATACGAAAGGAATAGCTCTACTAACATCTGACAATCATCAAGCCTATCTATCTTTAGCAACATCCATATACGAAAAGAAAAAGATAAGACTGAAGGGGAAAGGCCAATGGCATCGTATATCCGCAGACAGGGTTAGGAAAGAATTTAAAAAGAATAAATAATGGCATACTTAGACAACAAAGAACACAAGAAGATTATCGACTGCGTACTCGAACAGAACGCAAAGCTGTTCCAGAACTTGGGCGAGGACTGCTCCAAGGCAGAGTATGAAAAAGCAAAGCTGGAAGAACGTAGGAAGCTACGTAGGATAATGGATTTAGATCCTGAGAAAATAGGTAGACTAATTAAAGACTCACTCGATGACTAAGGATGATATCAAAAGAGTTTGTAACAACACAAAGAATCTCTTAGTAAAAAAGAACGAGGCATACGGCGACAGCGCACTCAACCCACTAGGCATCTTCGGAAATGGAGATGCCGTCGTGTCTCTAGGGGCTAGGATGGATGACAAGCTGATGCGCTTGAAGGGTCTTGGAATAGGCAAAGAATCGATAGATACTTTGTACGACCTACACGGATACATAACTTTACTTATTATTGCAATCGAAAGAAAAGAAAACCTAAACAGCTTTGATTCTGTGTGTGATGACGATAGCAATACAACAAAATTAATTTCAGATGCTAGAGAAAACCATAACGATGTTCAAGAACGTCAGGGATACGACCAACCCACAACACACTACCATACAAACCTCACTGGAGCGTATCAAGAGTGGCAAACAGAAATCCTTGATAGAGAGGGTCCGTGGAATACACAGCGTGGACCAGAACGGGAATCCGATTCCTGACAAAGAAGCTAAGCTTGAGCTTCCTGTAGTGATGTACAGTGGGAAGTTCTCTGGACGTAAAGACAACGACTTAGAAGAGCACAGCAGTGTCATCGTATTAGACTTTGACCACATAAACGTAGATGAATCCAAGCGTGTCCTAGCTACAGATGACTACGTACTCGCCTGTTGGGTGTCTCCAAGTGGAGACGGACTTAAAGCTTTGGTTAAAGTATCTACACCTAGCAAACACCGTGATCACTTCCGTGCCATATCTTCTTATATGGAACGTCAGTACGGGCTAGAGGTAGACCCTACAGGACAGAATGAAGCTCGTCTATGCTTTGAGTCGTACGACCCGGAGATAATCATTAACGAGGACTCTAAGGTTTTCTCTTCGCTTCTTTCAGAGCGCAGTGAAAACCAAACCGCACAGTCCGCACCTAACACAGACTACAACAAGTTAGCTGTTCTTGCCGCTATGATTCGTAGGGCAGGGGACGGAGCCAAACATCAAGAGCTGCTGAAGGCGGCGAATCTTGCAGGGGGTTTCATCGCTGCAGGGCGTGTGGAGGAAGATGAGGCTAAGCGTGTACTCATCAAAGAGATACTCAAGAGAGATATCGATAGCGAGGAGGTAGCTATCAATACCATACGAGAAGGTATTGAGCACGGAAAGACTATGCCTGTGCAGGACGTGGTTGACAATGAGAACCGGATAAAAAGAGAGATGCTCATCAACGATGGGGATATGTCTTTTATTTCTGACTCTGATTCAGACTACCAATGGATACACCGCTTTGCCATTGGAGAGATCCCCAAAGGTCTCGACACTGGCAACGCAAGGCTAGACCAGTACTTCAGATACAAGTCTGAGTTTGTTATTATCAACGGACACTCTAACGTAGGTAAGACTACGATGGCATTGTACCTAATGGTGAATTCATCCATACGCCACGGATGGAGATGGATTATATACAGCTCTGAGAATAAGACAGCCGCTATTAAGATGCGACTGATGGAGTTTATACTAGACATCCCTATCAATATGATGACCTATGCCGAGCGCACAGCTGCTTTCAGCTGGGTGTCAGAACACTTCAAGGTGATATCGAACTCAGATGTGTACAGCTATATGGACCTGATCATCTTTGCTGAGAAGCTCATTCAATACGAGGGCAACTACCAAGGCTTCTTTATAGATCCTTATAACAGCTTGAAGATACAGATGGGTCAAGGCTCAGCACTATCTACCCACGACTACCACTATGAAGCGGCTAGTGAGCTGTTGACCTTCACTAATAGACACGATATGGCTATGTGGCTTAACGCACACTCAGTGACTGAAGCACAGAGACAGAAGGGTCCAGATGGGTTGCCTGTCGCTCCGTTCGCAGAGCAGACTGAAGGAGGCGGTAAATTCGTGAACCGCTCTGATTCGTTCTTAACATTTCATAGGAAGGTCCAAGCACCCACCTCTGATGAACGTAGAACTATGGAGTTCCACGTTCGCAAGGTACGCTCACAAGAAACCGGTGGTGAACCTACTCCATTGGACGAGCCATTCCTATTCAGGATGAACATAGAGCGCACTGGATTCGATACACTTGATACTCATAGGAGATTATTTGAGCCATTGGTGATAAAAAATGAGCAAACTTACTTTGAAATCTGATTGCTATTGGTTAGATTTGTTATATGTACATAGATTATAACGAAGTCATAATCATCCTCCCTAAGCCGCCAAGCCTCAACAAGTGGTATTCAGGCAAGCACTGGTCAATAAGAAAGAGCCAGAAGGAAAAATACACCAAGCACATTAAGGAACAGCTAGATACGATCGATCCATTTTGTATGGATCGTTTCGTGATTGACGTAACCTATAACTGTCGCTACGATGTAGACAATGCCATCACTTGTGCCAAGTTTCTTGCAGACTACTTGCGTGCCGAGGGATATGTTGAAGATGACAACCCTAAGTTTTTCACTTCACAGTCAACAACATATAACCCAGAATTAAAGAAAGATGAGTTCAGAGCAAAAATTAAATGCTATGGATATAAAAGCCGTGAGTAAATCCTACTACACGGCTCTTTATATGGTGCACGATTTAACAACAGACCTTTACGAATCCATTCACGATGACAAAGGCAATCCTATTCTAGACGAAGAGTTCTTATACCAGCTGATACAGCAGTACAAGAAGGTCGTTCGTGGAGAACTAGATATGATTAAATCTGCAGCAGCACAGCACAATGAGTCAAGATAAGATAGTACTGGTATTTTTAGACTCGATGAATGGTATTAACTTTCATCGACTACAGACTCCATTGCTGAGGCTTATGTCTCAAGGTATGCGTGTACACTTCTTCAAAGACTTTGACGAGCTGAAGACCTTTAACACGGACTTCATCTCTCACATTATAGTTTCAAGAAGATGCACGGTCAATAACTACAAAGCTTTTAATGAATGGCTCAAGGCTAACGACATCAAGCTTGTGCTTGATCTCGATGATTACTGGGAGCTACCTAAATACAATGAAGCATACAAGTACTACAAGAAGATAAAGTCTGTAGAGATTGTAGAGACCATAAAGATGTCAGACATCATATGGACACCTTCGAAATATTTAGGTAAGCTTATGTCTAACATTAATCCTAAAGCTGAGGTATACATCATACCAAATACACTGGACCTAAATCAAGAGCAATGGAAACAGAGAAAGAAGCCTAGCAAGGAGGTTAGGTTTGGATACGTGGGTGCAAAGAACCACGGTCGAGACATCAACCTGATATCATACAGCTTCGAAGGCAAAGAGATGTACTGCGTAGGTCTTGAGGATTATCCAGAAAGATTCAAGGCATCACACGTTCTGCTTCCAACATCTATTGGTGAGTACGGAAAGATGTACGAGAACTTTGATGTTTCTCTGGCGCCGCTTCAAGGCGGCACCTTCAACAAATCTAAGAGTGATCTAAAGGTTGTTGAGGCGGGATACACAAGAAGCTCTATCATAGCTTCTAACACCATCCCCTACAAAGGAAGCATAGAGAACAATGTAACAGGTTTGCTGTGCTCTACGCCAAGGGATTGGAAGAACGCCATCGAATCTATGACTAAGGAGAAGCACCGTGAGCTGTCAGGCAATCTGAACAGACACATTAAGAAGCACTACGACTTGGACAAGTTGAACAAGATACGAACAGACTCTCTAGGACTTTAATATGTTTATCAAAGAACAAGAGCTGTTCGAAGCTTTAAGGAACAGCTTCATACCAGACCTAACGCCAAGCCATAAACAGATGGCAAGGTATGACTGCTACTCTAAGTCTCACAACCTAGACATAGAGCTCAAGTGTAGAAAGAAACACTACGATGATTTACTGATTGAAAAGAAGAAGTATGATGCACTCATATTTAGAGCTGTTAGCTTCGGCACCTCACCAGTGTATATCAATTCAACACCCATTGGTGTATGGGCGTTCAGGATACTTGAGATAGGCGAACCCTCTTGGGAAACAAGGGGGATG
>Ga0222718_10001088_pt1 | contig 27348 bp, 26 predicted proteins | sample C33_27DmetaG_FD_165045 | JGI IMG/M metagenome (GOLD analysis project Ga0222718, IMG submission 165045) | Estuarine water microbial communities from San Francisco Bay, California, United States - C33_27D | ecosystem: Environmental > Aquatic > Marine > Unclassified | place: USA: California...
TTGCTCATCAAATATTTTTCTTCTTTGATCTTTTATTATAGAAATTTTCCATGGTTTAACTCCACCATGATCAGGTACTCTTAAACCAGCATTAAGAATTAGTTGTAAATGTTCCTCTAGGACATTTCCTTCACTCATTCTTTTTGCTGTAACAGATCTTCTCTTAGATAAGAAGTCTAAAATTTCGGACATCTCACTTCCATTCTTATGTATTAATCCAATTTATTATGTTAAATTTTATTAAATTAATCTAAAAAAAGATACTTAAATAATTATATAATTTATGCATAAATATCAGGGTTATTAATATGGCACAAAATATTATAAAAACTTGTCAGATGCTTGTAAGCGAAGCAAATGAAGTTGTTCCTATAATTTCAATTGTAGATGCTAAAAATAAAGTAAATGATAGAAATTATGTCTTTATTGATATCCGTGATTACAGAGAAATAAAAAGGGAAGGTAAAATTCCAAATGCTTTTTCATGTCCAAGGGGAATGTTAGAATTTTGGATTGATCCAAATAGTCCTTATCATAAAGAAATTTTCAACCAAGATAAAACATATATATTTTATTGTGCGAGTGGTTGGAGGTCAGCACTTGCTGGTAAAGTATCTATAGAAATGGGTTTAAAGCCGGTTTTTCATATAGAAGGGGGATTCAGTGCTTGGAAGAATAAAAAATTAGCAATTGAAGTAGTTAAGTAGTTTTTATTCTATAAATTTAGAGACATTTCTTTATTAATTTTTCATCTATTTTTAATGAGAAAGCAGTTTCTTTTATTGCGTCCCATGTAATTTTTGTAATTGGTATACCATTTTTTAATCTGTCTTTTTTGGTAATGATTTCTTTTTCACCAGGCATTAAAACATTATCAACTCCTTTAGTCGGTTTTGCAGATTTAAAAAATTTTATATATCTTTTTATCTCTTTATCATATTCTTTACCATTTACGTATTTAGAAGGATTAATATATATAGAAAGCATACCATTTCTAAATGGTTGAGACTTATTTTCTCTACCCATACCGCTGCCAGTAAGAGCGCCTGCTAATAATTCGCATAAAAATGATAATCCAGATCCTTTATGTAAACCAAAAGGCTTAAACGCGCCTGTGCCACCTCTTGAGCTTTTTGCATTTGGATCCTTAGTGCCATATATTACACTGGTATCGTTTGTATCATTTCCTTTATCGTTAATGAGCGCATCTTTTGGAATAGGCTTACCACCTTGATGAGAAACATATGCTTTACCCTCAGCAACAAGAGATGTAGCAAAGTCTAATATAAAAGGATTTTTATTTTTAATAGGTACGCCAGCTGAAAATGGATTTGTTGAAAATCGCCTTTCCCATGATCCATAGGGTGCTACTAATAAACCTGCAATACTATTAACAAAGTGTACTGAAATTATTTCTTTTTCTGCAGCCATTTCAGAAAAATCTCCTATTCTTCCTAAATGTCCTGAATTTTTTATACCAATAATTGATGTACCAAATTTTTTAGCTTTTTTTATTCCAAGTTTACATGCAAAAGGGCCTACCGTTTGTCCAAAACCATCTAAACCATCTACTATACTAAAATTATTACTTTCCATTAAAATTTTAGGTTTAACATTTGTAACAATATGATTGTCTTTAATCATATCAACATATCTAGGAGTTCTAATTACTCCATGACTATCATGACCAACTAAACTTGCTTTTACTAAGTATTCTGCAATTCTTTCAGCTTCTGCTTTTTTGCAACCAGCTTTATTAAAAATTGTAAAAATTAATATTTCTAATGGTTTAGTTTTAATTTGCATAGTATTTCCATATTAAGTTATTAGAATAATAAATACTCTTAATGTTAAATTAAATATTAGGATATTATATACATTTAATATTATTTCTTAAATAAAAATTAAGAATTAATTTAAATAGAATTATTTTTACTAATCTTTATATAAGTTTCTCTTAATATTTCCGTTATAGGACCTATGTTACCTTGGCCAATTTTTTGATTATCAATGTTAATTACAGGAGCTATTAAAGTTGATGCAGATGAAATAAAAGCCTCATTTGATTTTATTGCTTCTTTGACAGTAAAAGGCTTCTCTATTATAGATAATTTTAGCTTATTAGCTACTTCAAGTAATGTTTTACGTGTAATACCTGGAAGTAATTTATTTGATAAATCTCGTGTAATTATATTATTATTATTATCTATTATATAGGCATTATTTGAAGTGCCTTCATTTATAAATCCGTCATTATCAATTAACCAAGCATCATCAAATCCCATTTTAAACGCTTCAGTTTTAATTAAAGTTGCATATAACAATTGTGTAGTTTTTATATCTTTTCGTTGCCACCTTAAGTCTGGCTTTGTAATAATTTTTAAACCAGAATTCTTAAAATTTATATTTGTTAATTTTTTTTCCTGTGTAAAAGCAAAAATATTGGGTTTAATATCTTTGTCTTTTATCAAAAAGTCTCTTTCAATTGTTCCTCTACTTACCTGCATATATATAAGACCTTCTTCATAAGAAAAATTATTTTTTTTTATTAATTCCTTATGCATCTTTAAAAGAGATTCATAATTAATATTGTTTATGATATTTAATTCTTTTAAAGAATTTTTTAATCTTTCTATATGTGATGGAAAATCTATAAGTTTGTTATCTATTACTGCAGTAACTTCATAAACTGAGTCTGAGAATAATAAACCTCTATCAAAAATGGATATTTTTGCTTCATGCTCTTGTATATATTTACCATTTAAAAATACTATTCTATTCATTAATTGTAATCTGAGTTTTAACTGGAATTTCTGAAATTCCTCTTAAAGTATATGTGTAAGTTTTATTTCCTTCACTTAATGGAAATAATTTGCCAACTGAACCTAAACTTAATCTATCACCAGCTTTTAACGTGATACCTCTTTTATTAAATTCTTCAATAAGCCACATTACTACATTCATTGGGTTTCCCATTAATGATGAACCAGGCGAATTTTGGATAATAGTTCCTTTTTCATCTTCAAAAATAGTTTCCATTTTAGCTAATGATTGAATAAATTCTGGAGTAGATTGCATAAGCACCCCTGGTCCCATTACCATTTTTGTAGCTACCATATTTATAGCAACTATAACGCTTCCCGTTATTGGTTCTCCCTTAGCAATTTGTAATGCAGGTAATTCCATATAAGGATGTATAGAAGAAATATATTTTGAAGCTTCTAAAGAATTTTTTGCTTTCATTATATTAGAGTTTTTTACTATCATCATTAAATCAGGTTCAATTAGAGTTCTATATCCAAAATCTTTATTTATTGAAGAACCATTTTTTATAAACATATGCTCAAATAAAACAGCTGTAGCCGGTTTATCTATTTTAAATCTATCTTGTGTAGCTTTGCCCGTAAAGCCAACTTTATAACCTATTACATTTCCATTAAGATTTTTTAATACGCTTACATATTTATTTTGACTACAATATGCATCCTCTAAAGTAATATCTCCATTAATCCCAGTAATTGGTGTATTAGGAAAACCATTAATAATTTCTTTTATCTTAGATTCACTTAAACAAGCAGCATGGCTAATATTACTTAAAAATATAAATAAAATAGTTAAGTATGTAATTTTGGATAATTTACACATTATTAGTTACTCCATTTTACAAAAATAGGTCATGCATTATTTGAGTGACTTTAACTGGGTTCTCTATCATCATCATATGGCCAACATTTTCGATTATAATTAAATTAGAATTTTTAATATTATCATTTAATTCTCTAGCTTTTTTAACTGGAGTCATTTTATCCTCCTTACCACTAATAATAATAACTTCTTTATCTATATTACTTGCAACTGTTAAGGCATCTTTATAGTCATTACAAGCTATTAAATCTTTTGCAAGCACTCCTTTTCTAGATTGTTTAATAAGTTGAATTGACGAATCAATCATCCAATACCCAGGAAGTGGGTGGTTTCCTAAATGCTGTTTTGTTCCAAAACTCCAATCAGTTATAAGGTTTGCAGCTAAAGATAAATTATTTGTTGCAGCTTCTATTAAATCTGGGTGAACTGGCATTAGCGAAGCTGTACCTAATAAAGTTAAATTATTAATTCTTTTTTCATTATTTTTAAGTAAATCAATTGCTATTAATGACCCCATTGAATGACCTGCAACAGAAGTAGTTTTTATATTTAATGTATCAAGTAGTTCAATTATAAAATTACTCATTTCCTGAATAGTTGATAAAGGATTTCCTTCAGATAATCCATGCCCAGGTAAATCAATTGCTAATATATTTATATCTCTATTTGCTAAATACCTAGTTTGCATTTGCCATACAGAGGCATCCATACCAGCACCGTGTAGTAGTAAAAAATAAGGATTATTATTATCAATATTATAACCGCCTGTTCTAATATTAATATTTTCATTATTGATTTTTATCTGCATTTTATACTCTTTGAGATGCCTTAATGGCTTTTTTTAAATCGCTAATAATGTCTGAAATATCTTCTATTCCTACAGATACTCTTATTAGGTTTTCTGTAATACCTGATTGTTCTAATTCATTTTTAGTCATTTGTTGATGAGTTGTTGAAGCTGGATGAATTACTAATGTTTTTGCATCTCCTACATTTGCAAGATGAGAAGAAAGTACAGTATTTTCTATGAATTTTCTGCCTGCTTCTTTACCTCCTTTAATTCCAAAACTCAATATAGCTCCCGGCCCTTTTGGCAAGAGTTTTTGAGATAACTCATAGTAAGGATTATTCTCTAAACCTGGATAATTAACCCAGTCTACATCTTCAGAATCATTTAAAAATTGTGCAACAGCATTGGCATTTTTTACATGTCTATCCATTCTTACCGGTAATGTTTCAATTCCTTGAAGTATATGAAAAGCGTTCATAGGACTAAGACAAGCACCAAAATCCTTCATTCCTTCAGCTCTCATTCTCATAATTAAAGCATGTATTCCAAATTCTTGCTGAAAAATTAAATTATCATAACCTGCATAGGGTTCTGTGAGATTAGGAAATTTATTAGTTTTTGCCCACTGAAACTTACCACTATCAACAACTATACCTCCTATTGCAATACCATGTCCTGCAATAAATTTTGTTAGTGAGTGCATTACTATATCAGCACCAAGTTTTAAAGGTTGCATAAGATAAGGAGTAGTAAAAGTACTATCAACCATAAATGGAATATCAGCATCATTAGCAACTTTAGATAAGGTTTCAATATCTAAAACATTGATATTAGGATTCCCGATAGTTTCTGCAAATATTAGTCGAGTATTAACTTGTATAGCATTTTTAAAATTATTTATATCCGTAGGGTCTACAAATGTTGTATCAATTCCAAACCGTGGAAGTGTATATGATAGAATATTATGAGTGCCTCCATAAATTGAATTAGATGCAACTATATGAGCGCCTTTATCCATTAAAGTTGCTACTGTAAGAAAAAATGCAGCCATTCCACTTGCCGTAGCTACAGCTCCTATACCTTCTTCAAGTGCGGCCATTCTTTCTTCAAGAACTGAGACTGTAGGGTTTGAAATTCTTGAATATATATGTCCTGGCTGTTCTAAATTGTACAATGAAGATGCATGATCTGTACTATCAAATAAATAAGAAGTAGTTTGATGAATAGGTACTGCCCTAGAACCAGTTTTTGAGTCTGCTTCTTGACCAGCATGTAAGCTTAATGTATTAAATTTATAAAAATTTGATGATACCATATGATTTAACCTTTAATAACATTTACAATGTAAGTTGTATCAGATTTTATATAATTTTAAATTAATTATTTAATAAAATGGAGAGTATTATGAGTTCAAATATAAATACGATTGCAGTTTTGGGAGCAGGTACAATGGGCGCTGGTATTGCAGCGTTAGCGGCGGATAAAGATTGCAAGGTTTTATTATTAGATATAAGTCTTGAAGCTGCTCAAAAAGGTAAAGATAGTATGATATCAGAACGAACTCCAATGTTAAAAGATATTTCAAAAATTAAAAATGTAGAAATAGGGACATTTGAGAATGATTTTCCATTAATTAAAGATTATGATTGGATTTGTGAAGTAGTTGTTGAGAAATTAGATATAAAACGCCAAATTTTTGAGAAAATTGAAAAATATAGGAAAGATGGTTCTATAGTAAGCTCAAATACATCAGGTATTCCTTTACGCGACATTACTGAAAATATGCCAATTAGATTATTGACAGATGTATGCATAACCCATTTTTTTAATCCTGTTAAAGTAATGAAATTATGCGAGCTAATTCCGGGTGAGAAAACAAACCCAGATATTATAAGCAAACTTTCTATTTTCTTAGAAAAAATTATGAATAAGGGTGTTGTGAATGGAAAAGATACGGTTAACTTTATAGGTAATAGAATTGGTTGTTATCTTATTTTAAAAGGTCTTCATCAAGGTAAAGTTGCAAGAGAAGAGGGGTTAGTTCAGGAAGAAATAGATAATTTAATGTCAAAACCTATTGGTTTACCTCCTACAGGTTTATATGGTTTAGTGGATTTAATAGGCTTAGATGTGATGTATTCAGTAGGAAAAAATTTAGAAATTAACCTTCCTGAAAATGATAAAGGATTGCCTTATGTAAATTTACCCAAGGTAGAACAGGAAATGTATGATAAAGGGCAGTTAGGTAGAAAGACAGGTGGTGGTTTTTATCGCATTAAAAAATTAGAGAACGGAGAAAAGAAAAAAGAAGTCTATGATTTAGATAGTTTGAATTGGAGAGAAGCAACAAGTATTTCTACAGAAGGTAATTTTAATACTATACTTGAAGATACAAAACAGGGTAATTATCTTTGGGAGGTAATGGGTTCTACACTAGCTTATGCTGCAGATCTTATACCTGAGATTGCAGATGATATTTTGAATATAGATAGGGCAATGCGCTGGGGTTTTGCATGGAGTAAAGGTCCATTTGAAATACTAGATGAAATAGGTCCTATTAATTTTATAAATAAATGTAAAGAAAAAAATATTGCTATACCAAAAATGCTGGAAATCTTAATTAACAGTGAAAATAATAGCTTTTATATGGATGGTAAATATCTTACTAAAGAGGGTATTTATAAAGATATTTAATTTATAACTATTTATAACTAATTTATTGTATTTAAAAAAATTAGTATAGTATAAAAATTATGGTTAAATACATTGAAAATATATCAGCTTTAGTAGGAAATACTCCTTTAATAAAACTAAGGCAAGTTTCAGAAGAAACAGGTTGTAATATTCTAGGTAAGGCAGAATTCTTAAATCCTGGCCAATCTATTAAAGATAGAGCAGCATTATATATAATTAGAGATGCTGAAAAGCAAGGTTTATTGCAAAAAGGAGGCCTAATTGTAGAAGGCACAGCAGGAAATACGGGAATTGGCCTAACTGTTATTGGCCAAGCTTTAGGTTATAAAACATTAATAGTTATGCCAAAAACACAAAGCATAGAAAAACAATCAGTTATAAAAGATTTAGGTGGTGAATTATTACTAGTTCCAGCAAAGCCTTATAAGGATCCAGAAAATTATATTAGGTTTTCTGAAAAAGTAGCTCTTGATAAAGGTGCATTTTGGGCAAATCAATTTGATAACACAGCAAATATGTTAGCTCATATTAAGGGCACTTCGGAAGAAATCTGGAAGCAAACTGAGCAAACTATTGATGGATTTGTAGCAGCCGTTGGAACAGGAGGAACATTAGCTGGTACTTCTGTAGGTTTAAAAGAGAAGAATAAAGATATTAGTATTATATGTGCGGATCCTCTAGGATCTGGTATGTATTCTTGGATAAAAACTGGTGAACCTAATGCTATTGGTTCTTCTATTACAGAAGGTATTGGGCAAAGCAGAATTACTGCTAACTTAGCAGAAGCTATAATAGATGATTCTTATCAAATAGATGATAATGAAGCTCTTAAAATAATATTTAATTTATTAAAAAATGAGGGTTTATCCCTGGGCCCTTCGTCAGGTATAAATATTGCTGGGTCCGTAAAGCTTGCAAAATTTTTAGGGCCAGGTCACACTATAGTGACGATTTTATGTGATTATGGTACTAGATATTCTAGTAAAATTTATAATATTGATTTTTTGAGATCGAAAAATTTAGAAATACCAGAATGGTTAAATAGAAAGGAATAAATTATGGATTTAGGTATTAGTGGTAAGTCAGCTATTATTTGCGCCTCAAGTAGAGGATTAGGAAAAGCTTGTGCGTATTCACTGGCTATAAATGGGGTAAATATAACTCTAAATGGTAGAGATGAAAAAGTATTAGAAAGTACTAAAAAAGAATTATCAGAATTGGCTCCCCACGTTAAAGTTAATGCAGTAGCATGTGACGTTTCTACAGAAGAGGGAAGACAAAAAATTTTAGAAGCTTGTCCTGAACCTGATATCTTAGTTAATAATAATGGAGGTCCTCCCTTTAGAGATTTTCGTGAGATAGATAAAAATGCATTAATTGAAGGCCTTGAAATGAACATGATTACGCCAATAGAGTTAGTCAAGTCTGTAGTTGATGGAATGGGACAGAGAGAGTTTGGCAGAATAGTTAATATAACATCTGTTTCAGTAAAAAGACCTGTTGTAGGTTTAGATTTATCAAGTGGAGCAAGAGCAGGTTTAACAGCCTTTTTATCAGGAGTAGCAAGATCAATTGCAGATAAAAATATTACAATAAATAATATTTTACCAGGTTTTTTTGATACTGATAGGTTGAGACAAGGTGTAACATCTATGGCTAAAATGAATAATGAAGGAGAAAATATTGTTGCTGACAGAATGGCATCTAGTATTCCAGCAAAAAGATTTGGGACACCTAATGAATTTGGAGAAACCTGTGCATTTTTATGTAGTAAACAAGCTGCTTATATAACGGGTCAAAATATTTTATTGGATGGTGGCTTGTTTGATAGCTCATTTTAGCCGTTAAGTATTAGCTTTATGTTAGATTTTAAAATTTCAAAATTATCAGATTGTTTTGGTATAGAGATTTCAGATATTGACTTAACAAATGAATTTAATAATGAAGATATAAATATTTTAAAAAGATTATTCTTTGATAATCATGTAATTGTTTTTAGAGATCAGAAAATTTCTGAACAGCAACAATTAGCTTTTACTAAGCATTTTGGTGAATTAGAAGTTTATCCAGAGGCTGATAAAACTAGAGATTCTCAAAAGACTTATCATGTTGCTAATGTAAATTTAGATGGAAAACATTTAACTGATAAAGATGAGCAAGTAATTTTTCAAAAGGTGAACCAAAATTGGCATACTGATAGTTCTTATAGATTTATTCCTTCTTATGCATCATTGTTATATGCTATAGAAGTACTTCCAGATGACGCTGGTGGTGGTGAAACAGAATTCGTTAATATGTTTGAAGTATACGATAGTTTAGATAATGAATTAAAAATTAAATTAGAACCTTTACATATGGTTCATTATTATGAATTTGGTAGAAGAATGTTTCCTAATTTGCCTCCAGTTAGTGACTTTGAAAAAGAGAATATTCCTCCCGTTTCCCATCCTCTAATTAGACTGCACCCAGATAGACATAACTCTAGATCCTTATTTTTTACTGCAAATGCAGGAAATGAAATAGGAGGTATGTCTCAAGAAAAAGGTTCTATATTACATAAAAAATTAGTTGCTATAGTTTCAAATTCAAATTTTAAATATAAACATAGGTGGAAAAAAGGCGATTTGTTAATGTGGGATAATAGATGTCTTTTACATAGAGCTGTTTCTTATGATATGAATAAATATAGAAGAGTATTAAGAAGAACTACTTTAGCAGGGACCTCAGCTATTAAAGGTCCTTTTTTAGATCCATCTATTATTTAGTTAATTAAGAGGGGGTATTAAATGGAGTTATATAGTATAGATTGGTCTCCTTTTGTAAGAAAAGTAAGAATAGCAGCAATAGAAAGAGGTATTGAAAGTAATATAAAATTAATTACTGCAAATATTGGATTCGCTGATAAGACCTTAAAAAGGACCAAAAGTAATTTAACAAATTTTAATCCATCTGGTCGAGTGCCAACTTTAATTACAGATGATGGGCAAAGTATTTATGATAGTACTGTAATTGTTCATTATCTTGATACAATTGGAGATAAAGCTCACGTTATACCGAATGATAATTATAAAAAAGTAATTTGTTTAAAATTTAATACTTTAGTTGATGAAGTTATTGATTCTCTTCGTCATATAAGCCTAGAAAATAGAAGAGAGGAAAAAATAAGATTACCTAATTGGCTAGAGGCATTAGATGAAAAGGTTAGAAAAGGAATTGAAGTTATAGAAAATGATATTGATTTTCTTTCTAAGTCTTCTACTCAAATATTAAACTTAGCAGATATAAGTATAATAATTCTCATGGGTACAATAAAAAGAAACCCTAGTTCGATATATGATATATTTAGTGATAAACTAAATAATTGGTATAATGAAATGCATGAAAGAAAATCAGTAATAAATACTAAGCCACCAAAGTTATAAATAAAATATTAAGCCTTTTCAGTGCTTTCTTTATTTTTATTTTCATAAATTGCAATATTCTTTTCAAATTCAGATAACCTTCTCCATATAGACCTTAATTCAGTTATAGTTGTCCAATTATGAAGAAATAAGGCAAAACCCCCGTGAACCCTTTGAAATGCATTACTAACCTGCGTTACAGTTCCAAGCATTATAAGACCTGTAAAAAGCCCTGGACCCACTATTAAATATGGGACAATGATCATAAATTGGTCATAAGTGTTCATCCAAGCATTAAAGTAGCTATAATGCTTAAATAATCTATGATAATTAAACCTAATACCTAAAAATAATTCCCATAATTTCTCAGGCTGAGCATAATTTTTATCATCTTCGCCTAATACCAAATCTTTTCTAAAAGCGGCTTCTACTTTTTGATTATTATATTCTAATCCTGGTAAATACCAACCAACAAACCAAGAAATAAATAAACCTCCTAAAGAAACAATTAAAGCAACCCATACTAGTGATCCTTCTATATCTCTCAGATAAGGAATATCAACTTTATCACTTAAGCCCCACAAGATAGGAATAAAAGCTATTAATGTCATTATGGACCTTACTATTTGAAGCCCTAAAGATTCAACTATTTTGGCAAAACGATAGCAATCTTCTTGTATTCTCTGACTAGCTCCCTCAATCTCAACTTCTACATGTCTCCACCTTGGAATATAGTTAAAAGTAATAGCTTGTCTCCATCTTAAAGCGTATATACTAGTAAACCAACTAGTAAAAACTGCAATAACGATATAAGGAAATGCTAAAACAACAAAAGAAGCATCACCAGAAAAGTTATTAGAAATATAAGAGAGTGAAACTAGATGATCATAAAAGAGTGTAATGCCTTCCTCAGGGTTATCCTTATAACTCGCTGATGCTTGAAGCAAATTATAAAATCTTCCATACCAACTATTAAATGCTACAGTGAATTGGACTTGAACCCACAATGATAAAATCAAAAGAGTTAGGCCAGCATAAGCCCATAGTGCCCATTCTTTAGTTTTAAAAAAAGCTTTTAACATAAGACCCCCTATAGATTACGTATTAAAACATCAGAATAGATCATAATTATTTAAGTACATCATTCTTAAAATGATTTTTAAATAATAAATGTAATAGTGTCGATATAATTAATATTATAAGTCCAATATATTTACTAGTTAAATTTGGTAATAAAATTAGAGCTCCTGAAAAGAAATACATTATTCTGATAGCTTTATTTAAATAACCTAATTTATATATATAACCTTCAAAACTAGATGAAATTATAATTATTGCAAATATAGCTATCAAAATAGAAAATAAAATATCTAATACGCTTCCTTGCATTAACATGGCAGAGTCAAATACAAATAAGACTGGCAAAAAAAATAAAATTGAACCCAATCGCATAGATAAAAAACCAGTTTTTAGAGCTGAGGTTTTAGAAATACTAGAAGCAGTAATTGCGGCTATTGCAACAGGTGGAGTTATAAACGAGAGAACACCCCAATATAAAACATATAAATGTGCTGCTAAAGGATCAATACCTCCTTGTATTATTGCTGGAGCTAAAACTATGGCTAAGAAAATATAACAAGCACTTACAGTCATGCCTATGCCTAAAACTAATGAAGCTAATGCGCCAAAAGTTAAAATCATAAATAAATCACCACCTGCTAAAAAAACTAATTCTCGAGATAGAGATGTCCCTACACCCGTTAATGACATTGCTCCAATAATTACACCGATGCCTGATAATAAAGATATAATTCTCGCTATAATTTCACCTATTTTTACAATAATATTTAACCATTGATTTAACTTTATTTTATTAAAATTGAATAAAAGCAAAATAAATATTAATAAAATTGATGATATAAAAGGAGCTTCATTTTCTAGTTTTAATGAAACTATTAGCCATACTAGAGTGATAAAAGATATAATATAAGGGAATCCGTTTAAAAGGGTTGGAAGTAACTTGGGAATATCTTGTTCATTCATTCCTTTTAATTGGTTCTTAGCAGCATAAAGATCAGTTTGAATAATAAGCGCTAAATAAAAAATCATACCAGGTATAAGAGCAGCTAGAAGAATTTCTGCATATGGGAGATTTAAAAATGATGCCATAATAAATGCTACTGTTCCCATTACAGGAGGCATTAGCACTCCTCCTGTTGAAGCACATGCTTCTATAGCTGCTGCATATCTTCCAGAATAACCTGCTTTTTTCATAGCTGGAATGGTTAGTGAGCCACTTGTGATAACATTACTAGTAGGGCTTCCAGATAACATTCCAAAAAATCCAGAAGCAAGTATTGCAACTTTAGCTGGCCCACCTCGGAATCTTCCCATTAAAGATTCTGCTATATTTATAAAAAATTTTCCGCCACCAGTTTCAGCAAGAATTATTCCATATATTAAAAAACCTATAAGAAGACTTCCAGCTACTCTCATAGGTATACCAATTAAACTATCTAAACCCATGCTATGCGCTCGAGCGGCTTCTGTAAATGTATACATATTACCCCAAAGTGCTCCAGGCATATGATCAGCAAAAATTGGATATAAAGCAAAAAATAAAGCAATTACGAATATTATTAATCCACCAGTTCTCCTCAGAGATTCTAATGACAATATTATAAAAATAAAACTTAGAATTGTGGGTAATATTGGTGCTTCAATATCCCAGCCTCTGCTAAGGATATTCTCTGAATTAATAGAAAAATAGACTCCAATAATAAATATTGCGAAAGCCGCTATTATATCCGTAAATAATATCTTATTTTTATTATTTTTATTAAAGGGAAAAATCAAAAAAGATATAGGTTGAAAAAATGCAATAAGTAAATATAAAAAACTATTAGATACTGGGTAAAAATTAAAAATGCCTATATTAAATACTTGATTAATTGTAATAATGCATCCAATGAGAGTAAGGAAAATAATTATAAACTTAGAAAATACCCCTACACGTTCATTAAAGCTATTACTAATTTTTGACAAGAGCTAATTCTCTTACTTTTAACCATTTATTCTTAAATTCTTCATCATTCAAATGATTATTATTTTTTGTAAATTTTTGCCAGGCTGCTATTAAAATATTTAATCTATTCAATCTTGCATTATTCCATATTTCATCCTCATCAGACCATAGATTTTTTTCTTTTAGATATTTAATCGCACCCTTGTGAATAGGAATTTCAGCAGGTGTCCCAGATGATAATTTTAATTTCCACTTAAACATTACAGAACTTATATCCTTATAAAAGTTGTATGATTCATCTATTGCTTTCATAAAATTATAAACATCATCTTCAGATGCATCTGCATAAACTGTCAAATTAGGGTAATTATAACCACCTATATAAGTTGGGTTATTTTCACTTAATCCAGCTCCTATTATTTCTTTTTGTGGTTTCATGAATGGAACTAATTTATTAAGTTTTTCCCAACCTTTAATATTGTTTTTTGGCATTTCTAACCATTTAATACCTTTATTTGAAGCTGCTAATTCATAAACAGCAGAACCAGTAGGTACAGCACCAGCAGCATCAAGCCTTCCACTTTGTAAAGCTTTAATAGTAGGTCCAAAACCAGGATAAATAACTTTCTTTACGTCATCCCAAGTAAGGTTTTCAAAAGCCATTATTCCTAGTACTTTAACATTTAGAGAGGGATTTGCTGTAACATATGCAACCCTTTTACCTTTAAGATCTGCAATTGTATCTATGCCGGCATCTCCTGGAACAGCTATTCCAAAAGTATTTGGTCGTCCTATTATTAATCGTAAGTCTTGAGGGCCCCATTTTTTTGAAGAAAAATCATATAAGCCTTCACTTGCAAAATATGCCTCAGTACCTAAAAAACTTACACTTACTCTTTTTCTTTTTAGAGCCAATAATCTACCTATCGATGTTCCTGAGGGAAGAAGTCTTACTCTAACATCATATTTTTTCATCATACCTTCGGCTAAAGCCGATGCTTCATTGTATCCAGATGCACCGATATCATAAACAGACCACACCATCGTTTTAGGTAAATTATCATTAGAAACCGCAACAAATGAAAAAGAAAATGTAAAAGCTATTAATAAAAAATATATTTTGATAAGATAAATCATTATTTGTCCCGTGCACTTTTTAATGCATTTGCGTACCATTCTATTTCTTCAGAAAATTTCACAAATTCTTTATGCCTTTCTTCTCTATCAGAAGATATTCTCTCTCCATTATCATTGAAATTTTTATTTATAAATGGAGCATGAATCATGGAGGATATAGGGGGCATACCTAATTGAGCTAAAAATGACCTTAAAGGTGATGAAACTCTTACTCCGCCAAAAGGAGAAACAGAATAGGTGGCAACCGCTGATGGTTTTCGTTGATACTCAATATAAAAATGATTAAGTAAATTTACTAAAGCTGGAGGCATAAAATGATTATATTCAGCGCTAACAATTACAAAAGCATCAGAGGAATTAAGTTCTTTGTGAACACGTTCTAGTTCAGCAGGTGCATTACCATCTTCATAATCTGAATACCTTTTTGTTAAAGTATTAATATTCATATCAAGAGGGTCAATTAATACTGCCTCAATATTTCTATGGCTGAATTCATTTTGTAAATATTTAGCAAACCTTATACCTAGTCTACCATCTCTAGTAGACCCATATATTATACTAATTTTTAATGACATAATTTAATCCTTTTAATTTTAAAATATTATTTACCTGTAAATTTTGGTGCTCTTTTTTCAATAAAATGGGCCACCCCTTCTTTAAAGTCTTCGCTAGAAAAGCTATCAACCATATCATTATCTGCAATTCTGACAGCTTCATCTAAGCCTTGAAGTAAACCTTGCCATAATTGTTTTTTCATTACTTTCATAGACCTAGGTGAAACTTCATTAGCCATAGTTTCTGCATATTTATATACTTCTTCATTAAAGCTCTCATCACTAAAAGTTTTATTTACAAAACCAATTCTCTCTGCTTCATCCGCTGTAATTTTTCTAGCAGTTAAAGTCATATCCATAGCGTGTCCCATTCCTACTAAACGAGGCAGAAGCCAACTTAAGCCATGTTCAGCTATTAATCCTCTTTTACTAAACGCTGTAGAAAAAATAGCGGATTTAGAGGCAAATCTTATATCACACCACATGGATAGTATTAATCCTAATCCTGCAGCTGGACCATTTATAGCTGCAATTATTGGTTTTGGTACACTTGGAAACCATGTTTGTGCTCTTTGAAAATCTATAGGCCAAGAGCTATCAAATGCTTGATAAGGAGGTTCAGTGTTTTTATCAGCTCGTTCATCAGCATCTATTGTATTTAGTGCATCCATATCAGCGCCAGCACAAAATCCTCTTCCAGTTCCAGTTAAAATTATAACTTTTACATCATCGTTTTTTGAAGCTTTATCCATTGACTGCTTAATTTCTGCAGCCATATCTTCTGTCCAAGCATTTAATCTATCTGGTCTATTTAAAAGTATTGTATGAACGGAATTAGAAACTTTTTCTTTAATATTGATATAGTCCATAATGTTGTTCCTTAATTTTTAAAAATTTATAAATATATTTGCAAAAATATATAATAACTAATTTACATATTCCGTTGCAAATACTTTTATAAAGAAATAATTTAATATCTTTAATTATTATTATTATTTTGGAGTTTAAATGACAAACCATATGAATGAAGATGTCAAAAAAGCGATTACATCTAGAAGATCTGTTAGAAAGTATTTATCAGCTGAAATAAGTAAAGATATAATTGAAGATATATTGAATGTATCTGCAAGGGCTCCTAGTGGAACAAATATTCAACCTTGGAATGTTCATGTATTACTTGGTAATACAAAAAGTAAAGTTTGCAAGGCTGCCTCTGATGCATTTTTTGACCCTAAAATTGAAAAAAAAAATGAAAGAATCCATTACATGGAAAATTTTCGTGAGCCATATTTAGCCAGAAGGAGAAAAGTTGGATGGGACTTATATCAATTACTAGATATTAAAAAAGGTGATTATGAAAAAACAAAATCTTTTCATGTGCAAAATTTTAATTTTTTTGATGCTCCAGTTGGTTTAATATTTACCATTGAAAAAGATTTAGGGTGGATGAGTTGGTTAGATTATGGAATGTTTATTCAAAATATCTGTATTGCATCTAGAGCTTATGGATTAGATACATGTCCTCAAGCAGCATGGGGGCAAATGCACAATGTAATTTCTCCAATAATTGATATAGATGATAATCATATTATTCATTGTGGAATGAGTTTAGGCTATGAGGACAAAAATGCTGAAGTAAATAAATTAAAAACTGTAAGAGAAGAATTAAACATTTTCACAAAATTTTATGAATAAATTTATTTATAGGAAGCTTTAAAATTTTTCACTAATTCTTCTGCTTTATCAATTTGCTCTTTAGACATATGTTCCATTATAACTTTTATATATAAATTTTTTGATGTTTCATCCTCAGATAATTTAAAAAATTTATATGCTTCAACTATATTTTCTTCAAGACCATTTCCATGAACATATCTTTTTCCTACAGATACTTGTGCATGTTCAAGTCCTCTATTAGCTGCTATAAGTTCTAGCTCAGCAGCTTTTTCAACATCACCTACCTGACTATATCTATAAGCAATTTGCATATTCATATGAGTTTCTCTCGCAAATTGATCGTTACAATAATAGGTTCTTTTTATATCATGATCTCTCATGATTATAATGCCAGCCTCTTTAGCTCTTCTCTCCATATCTTCTGTAATTTCAGCGTAAGCGGAGTTGCATAACAAAATAAATATTAGGGTTATAAAAAATCTAAGTTTCATTTTATTTACCTCAAAGTTTTTTTATACCATATAGTATAAAAAAGAATTATCAAGTGAAAATTATATTAATTAATTTTATAAATAATATTAATTTCAAACTCATTTGATTTTTTTAATAATTTAATTTTTTCAAATGGAGCACTTTTTTTTACTGAATCTATTGCTGCTTTTACAAGTGATTTATTTGCTGTAGTGTCAGGACCAGTCTCTATATATTCTATATTGCCATCATCTTTTAGTTTAAATATTATTTGAACAATTCCTTCATTTTTTCTTCTAAGGTCTTTTTTAGGATAGTTATTGATTGCAAAAGATTGTATGATTGTTCGAATATTACTTTTATATTTTTCCAAAGTATTTATTTCATTTACAGATAATTCATCATTTTCTAATTCTGCTTTTTTAGTGACATCTTTATTTACATCATTTGTTATATCTTTCTGTTTTATGGGTTTTTCTGGTAAATTAATATTTTGTGAAATAAAATTATTATCAATAATTTGTGGTTGTGATATTTTTGAATCAACTATAATTGTTGGTTTATCAAGAGTTTTAACGGGCTTATTATTTAATACAATTTTTTCAGGTTTAATAATTTCTGGCAGTTTATTTATTGATGCTTCAGAATTAATTTTGGTTATTTTTTGCGGTATATCAATTTTATTATTGGTAAGAGGTTTTAGATTTTCTGGTAGAATAATATCTTCTTCTATATCAATAGGTATAGTCGTATTTTGTATTGGCTGCAATTGTATTTCTTTAGGTGGAGTTATATTTGAAGGTGTTTGTATTTTTTTAGGCTTAACAATTTCTGGAGCTATAATATTATTCCTCACCGGAGTATTATCTTTAATATCATTTATCAACTCTAGAACGATTTTTGGTTCTATTTCTTCTATTTGTTTAATTTTAATAAGATCACTCAATGGAATTAAGGAAGCATGAACAATTATTGCAAAAAATACACCAGATAAAATAATTTTTTTATCAATAACATTTAGGGGTAAATTTTGCATGATTATGGTTTATTTTTAGTTACTATAGCAGCTCTTTTAATGCCCGTATTTCTGATAGTTCTAATGACTTGGGATAGCGTTCCTGAAGAAGCATTTCCGTCAGCCTTAATAAGAGCTTCCTCAATTTTTTGTTTTTCTAATAAATTTATTAGGTAAGCCTCTAATTCAATATTAGACATAATTTTATCATTTAATGATATCTTATTTTCATTAGAAATAAGAATAATAACTTCTGGAGCTTCAGCATTTGATCCTGTATATGATTCTGGAGGGTTTACATCAAAAAAATCTTTTTTTGATAATGTGCCAGATAGCATAAAAAATATTAATAATAAAAAAACAATATTTATTAGTGGTACTAAATTAGGAAATCTTTTCTTTTTAATTGGCTTTGTTAGTAAGTTCATTTGTTTTCTTTTGTAATTAAAGCAATATTGTCAATACCTAAGCTTCTGATAGCATCTACAATATTAATTAATAAATTAATTTTTGTTTCATTTAATGTTGATATAATAACTTTATCATTTTTAGAGTTCATTAATTTATCTTTAACAGTTGAAGATAAATCCATTAAATCAACATTAACATTATCAATTTCTATTGTTCCATTTGCAGATAAATTTATTACGATAGGCAGCTCTGATTTTTGAATAGTTGTATTACTCTTATTAGGAGAAATCATATCAATAGTTTTAAAGTCAGTAAATTCGCTGGTAAGCATAAAAAATATTAGTAATAAAAATACTATATCTATTAAAGGTGCTACATTTATCTCAGTGTTTTTTTTTTGCTTTTTTAACAGAATCATTATTATTTATTTTTTAACAAAATATTTGTTTTTATTACTAAATGTCTGATGTCTTCTCGTGCTTTATCCACTCTTCCATCTAACCAATAAAAAGCAGCTAAAGCAGGAATAGCAACTATTAAGCCAAATGCAGTAGTAAGTAATGCTTCCCATATCCCTCCTGCTAATATAGCAGGGTCGACTCTACTGCCAGCTTCTTCTAGTTTAGAAAAAGCATTTATCATACCAATAACAGTCCCTAATAAACCTAAAAGAGGAGCTATATTAGATATTACTTCTAAAGGTTTAAGTAAGTATTCTAAGTTTCTTAATTCTTTTTCTCCTTCGATTGATATCTGATTTTCTTTATCTTCTTCATTAAGTTTTTGAGAATCTATAGTTACTATAACTATTCTTGCAGCAGGGTGCATAACTTTACTTAGTAAATTTTTGACATTTGTTAGTTTGTTTTTTTCTATATTATCTAAAGCTAAATAAACTTTTTTTATATTATGTAATTCTAATTTATAAAATTGTAGTATTTTTATAACAATTATAGTTAAAGAGATAATAGAAAGCCCCAATAGTAAAAGCATCACAGGGCCTCCTTTAAGAACCAAATCTATTATATCTATTCCTTGTTCATTCATGTTATCTCTTCCGTTTTAATTACCAATTTATTCTTAACCCAATAAAAAACGCTCTAGGGGCTCCTGGAGATAAAAACCTAGGATCAAGTGGACCAACAGCAGTTTCTCCGCTCCCTGTATCTCCTAATTCAGATATTGGGACACTTACTTCGCTTGAGCTTGCTTCTCCTAATACGCCCATTGTCTCATATTTTGTATCAAGAAGATTGTCTATTCTTCCAAAAAATGAAAAATATTTATTTAATTGCCATGAGGCATCGGCATTAAATACCAAATATGGATTAGTCTTTTTAAGTTGATTAGACTCATCTCCTCGTAAATATACTCCGGAAGTATAAATCATATTCAGTCCAGTATTAAATTTAGATGAGAATTCCTGATTTATTCCAGCTTTAAATGTATGTTTAGGCATACCTGGGATAGTATCACCTTTTTCAATATCATTATTACTCATAGGGTGGTTAGCTGCTGGAAGTGTATGCGGGGTTTGGTATGTGGCGCTAAGTAATGAATAATTAGAATATAAATTTAAATCACCTAAGCTATTATTATATTGAGAGTTTATGGAAAGTTCTAACCCTTGTCTTTGAGTTTCACCAAAATTTTTAAAGTATCCAGAAGAAACTCCAGTTCCTGTACTTACAAATAAAATGTCATCTACATTAATAAAATGAAAAAGAGCAGCTTCCCAATTAATGTTGTCTATTTTTCCTTTTGCTCCAACTTCTACACCTTTTGTAATGACTTGTTCTAAAGGAGGGTCTGCAACAAAAGCATTTGGCAACCTACATGGTGCAGAGGGTGAAGCACAAGATAATTCTACAGGAGCAGGAGTTCTGTTTGCTTCTTTATAACTAGCGCGCACAGTTAAGTTATCATCATATTTATGCGTAATTCCAATAGAAGGATTCAATCTAAAATATCTATGACTTCCAGTATTGGTTTCTGTTCTTGTGAAAGATGTTTTTAAATGATCATATAATTTTACATAGGCTAGATTTGCACGTGCCGAAATTGTAATATCAGTTTTATTATCATAGCTAAATAAATCATTTAAATATATGCCATAGTAATCAACTTTTGAAGCTAGTTGTGCCCCTCCAATATCTCCTCTTTCAGTATCATCTTCCATTCCTCCGTTTGCACCTGTATGCTCTTTTTCTGATTCTAATGTAATAAAGCCTCCATCGTTATTTAATACATTAGTTACTGTTCTATTATTGTGAAGTTGACCTAATTCACCTCTAGAGTGGAAAGCTGTCCTAGTTTTATCAATAGAAGCTCCAATAATTATGTTGTGCATTTTATTTAAATAATTTGTATCTATATTGTACTGAGCGGAACCTCCCCAAGTCACTGTCATTGTTGAAGATTTATTTAACAGGCCATAACGACGAATATCATCATTTGTAGATATAGCATTTCCATACTGATCTATTAAAATTCCATATCCTCCTGAAGCATTATCTTCTCCACATAAAGGGGAGTCTTCTGTTCCAAAATCAGATTTTAATTGAGCTTGATGTCCATTATCATTGTCTTCATCGCATTCCTCGGCATCTATTTCATCAGCGTTTAAAGTGTCTCTAATTAATCTCCTATAATAAATAGAAGTATTTATTATAGAGTCATTTTCAAGATAAAAGTTTGCATTAGAAGCCGCTAGATATAATTTATTTCCTGTATAATCTGGCCAAGTGAATACGGATTCTCTCCTTACTTTTAACAATTCGTTAGGGGTTACACCATTTCCATTTAAATTTGTATCAGCGTTCATAAGCGTAAGATCTACATCGTAATTATTACCCATTTTTCCATAATTTATGAATAATCTTTTTACATCACCCGCACTATTATCTCTCCAGCCACCATCATAAGAGTTTTCTATTGCCACATATAAGCCAGAATCTTCTGTACCAGTTCCTAATTCTATATTACCATTTGCCCAATCAAATCCTCCAACTTCAAAATGATTATTTACTAAACTTGTATTTATATAATCTAAACCTTTTTTTGTTGTTAGAGCTATAGAGCCACCTAGAGCGTTTAATCCAAATACTGGGTTTGAACTCATTAAATCAATATTTTTTAATGCAGCGTCAGGTACTAATTCCCACTGTAAGGTGTCTCCAAAACCTTCATTTATTCTTGTTCCATTAAGGTACACTGCAATACCTTGTGATTCTCCTAATAAAGGAGCTGCTGTAAATCCTCTATAATCTAAATTTTTTTGAAAAGGGCTATTTTGAACATCTTTGACTGTTACACCTGATAATTTTTGACCAAGTAGATCTGCAAAAGTAGGTGAAGTTGAGCTATTAATTTCTATTTCACTAACTCTTTGACTTGAGTTAGGGATTCTGTTCCTGTCAATTTCTATACCTGGTAGAGGAGAAATTCCAATTATTTCTATATCATCTAACTTTTCTTGACTTAATACTTTATTTGAAATTATTGAAATAAATAAGAGTGTTAAAATATAATTTAAAACTTTTGTCATAGTTATTCATTACCTATAGTTTTTTTTATAAAAAAAATAATATAAATAAGTTATAGGAAAAATCAATATTAATTATTGTTTTTTTCTATAGAAGTATATCTGTTATGTTATATAGTTATTTGAATACTTTTGCAAAATAATATAAAAATAAAAAACTGATCTTTGGAGGGTTTTTATGTATTTTTTATTAAAGGTATCATTATTTATTTTATTAATAATAAATTATTCATATGCAAATAATAATATTCAAGAACAATTAGATATTCAAAAGGAGGTTATTGAGTCTCAAGCTAAAAGAATAGATCAGTTGGAAGTTATTATTAAAGAATTAAAAGATAATTTAATTAGTGTTGAGAATAAGGATATTCTAAAAGATAATTTAAAAGAGAAAGCTTCTGAGTCTTCATCTAAAAAAACTGAAGATGTGATATCCTCCTCTAAAAGTAAGAAATATAATCCAGAAACTGCATTTTTTGGTCCGTTGCCGCAATTAAGGTCGGCTGATGGAAAATATTCTGCTGGCTTCATGGGTCTCATTCAGTTAGAATCAGCAGTTTATAATCAAGAAGCAAATTATAATACAAATAATGATTTATCAGATGGTTTTATTGTTAGGAGAGCAGGATTAACATTTGCAGGTGTATCTGAAAAAGATTGGATTTGGTTTTTATCTTATGATTATGCAGATAGTGGAGATAACCCGCATGATGGATTAAGGGCAGCTATGACTATTTATAGAGGTTTTAAGCCTTGGTGGTTGTTTGTGGGATTATTTGGAAATTCTGTTGGTCTTGACGCTTCAAACTTTTCATCACAGCGGCAGTTTATGGAGGCTGCGATGCCTCAAGCAACTTTTATTTATGGTGCAGGTTCGCCAGCTATGGGTGTAGCTGCAACTTATAGAGGAGATGACTATTATTTACGATTTGGAGTGTATGGAGAGCCTTATAAAAATACAAGTACCGATGATGAAGGAATGGGAATACATGGCAGGTTGGCTTGGCAACCTTATAAAGAACGTTTGAAGGCGTTTCATTTAGGAGCAACAGGTTATTATAGGTCTGCTAATGCTAGCGATACATTTACTAATGGTCTGAGGAATTCAACACTTCGTTTTAGATCTAAAGGTGAAACTGCTGTTAGTGGAGATTTCATAATTGATACAGGAATTATATCGGATTTAGATAGTTATCATTATTTAGGTTATGAATTTGCTATGGTGGATGGCCCTCTTTCTTTTCAAAGTGAGTGGGGAATACTAAATGTAATGAGAAAAACAGATGAAAACCCTCAATTTTCAGGAGGTTTTTTACAGGCAGGATATATGCTTACAGATGATGCTCGAAATTATAATGCTTACTTCGCTCAATTTTGGCGCTTAAAACCAAAAAAATCTATTATGGAAGGTGGAATAGGAGCTTGGGAAGTAGCTCTGAGAGCAAGTCAGATAGATTTAAGTGATAAAAATATAGATGGAGGAAGTGCTATTTCTTATACATTAGGAATAAATTGGTATATGACGGCTTTTACTAAAACAATGATTAATATACTACATACTGATTCTACAGGACCTTTAAGTGAAGATTTTAATTCTGTTGGTGCGAGACTGCAAATAGAATTTTAATAATTTAATTTAGTTATATGATTTTAATAATTTTTTATAAATTATTTTTATATTTTCAGGTATATCTTCTGCTACTAAACCTGGCCCTAAATATTTACCAACTTCAGAATGAAGCCATACACCAAAGGCAGAAGCTAAAAAGCATTCCATTTTATTTGATAATAAGCCACATATTATCCCCGCTAAAACATCACCGCTTCCTGCAGTAGATAACCACTTTGCTCCAGCTTGATTAACAAGAGCTTTATTATCTGGAGAGGCAATTACAGTTGTAGCTCCTTTTAAAATAACTATACATTTTAACTCAGAAGCGGCTTTAAGAGCTTTATCAATGCAATTCCCTTTTAAACTTGGCATTATAGAATTAAGCTCACCTTCGTGTGGCGTAATGATTACTTTTTTTCCTAATATTAACTTTTTTAATAATTCTAATTTTCCTTTAAAACACGATATAGCCCCAGCATCTAATACAGTACTTTTATTAATTTTTAATAAATATCTTATCTTTGATATTGCACTTTTATTTGCACCAAGCCCAGGACCAATTAAAACAGAATTAATTCTTTTATCAGAAATAATATTATTATATTCCTTTATATTTCTATAACTTTTTACGATCTGTGAGATTAATGTAATATAATAAATCTGTTCTGCTTCTTTTTCAGTAGCAACATATACTATTCCGCTTCCAGCTCTTTGAGCGGCACTAGCTGCTAATCTTGTAGCACCAGTCATATTTTTTGGGCCTCCAATTATTAAACTATAACCCCTAGAATATTTATGGTCGTCTATTTTAGGCCAATTAATACTTGTTAACCAATGATTTGGATTGTTTATCTCAATTTTAGGAGATATATTGCTTAAAATTGATTTTTCTATTCCAATATTTTCAACTTTAATTTTACTAAATTTTTCAGAACCTGGGGTTAGTATATGTCCATATTTAAAGGATGAGAAAGTTATTACTAGTTCGCAATATGGTGCATAACCACAAATTTTTCCTGTATTGCTATCTACTCCGCTCGGAATATCTAAAGCTACAATTGGAGAATTATGTTTATCTATTATTTTTAAAATTTTTTTTGTTTTATTATTAATATCACGAGATAAGCCTAACCCAAATATAGCATCTACAAATAAGTCAACTTTACTTAGATCAATATCATCAAAGTCTTTTGTTTGAATTTTTAATTTTTTAAATGCTTTAAGTGCGTCACCTTTGATTTTATTTTTATTGCCTAAAATTACTACGTCTATATCCCAATTTTTATTCAATAAATTTTGAGCAACTATAAAACCATCTCCCCCATTTCCTCCAATACCACAAATTATTAAGGTTTTTTGTTTTTTATAATTTTGTATTATTTGCTTAGCTGCATTTTCTCCAGCTTTTTGCATGAGTTTAAAGCTATTTGAAGAAGATTTTTCAATTGCATAGGAAATACTTTTGTTAACTACTAAAAAAGTATTAAATTTATTTATTATTTTCATTTGATATTTTTGGATTTATTATGGGAAGATTATATTTCCTAGTTACTTGTTTTAAAGAAAAATAAGATCTTATACTAGCTATGCCTTTTATTTTAGTAAGATTATTTTTTAAAAATTTTTCATAAGCTTGTAAATCCTTTACTACTATCCTTAAAAGATAATCAGCTTCTCCAGTCATCAGGTATGCTTCCATGACTTCTTTATATTCCATAATTTTTTCTTCAAACACCTGTAATCTGTCTTCAGATTGTGTTTCCAAAGATACTTGAACAAAAACATTAACAGACAAATTAACTTTATTTTGATTTATTATTGCTGAATACCCTGAAATTACTCCATTTTCTTCTAAAGATTTAACCCTCCTAAGACAAGGCGAAGCTGATAGCCCAACCTGTTTTGCTAACTCAAGATTAGTTAATCTAGCGTTTTTTTGTAAAGAGTTAAGTATTTTATATTCTATATAATCCATAATTTTACAATTTTATACTAAATTTTAATTTATTATATAATTTTTATTGCTATAATTATAATATTTTTAGCAAATTTTGCAATATAAAAATTTTATTTTTAGTTATTATCTTTATAAAATTTTTAAAGAGGGTTTTATGTATAATAATAAATTAAATAATATTTCTAATACTAAGAAAATACCTTCTAAAGATATACAGGTTTTAAAGGATTTAGAGAAGAAAGTTTCTTGGCTATCTTCATGGATGATACATAATGCTAACAATATTAGAGTTTCAGAAGATGGGTTAAAAGTTGGAGGCCATCAAGCCTCTTCAGCATCTATAGTTTCAATAATGATTGCTTTATATTTTAAAGTTTTAAAATCAGAGGATAGAGTTGCAGTAAAACCTCATGCAGCCCCAGTATTTCACTCTATACAATATATGCTTGGTAATCAAACAAAAGATAAATTAGAAAACTTTAGAGCTTTTGGAGGTGCTCAATCTTATCCTTCAAGAACAAAAGATACTGATGATGTAGATTATTCCACTGGCTCAGTTGGTTTAGGAGGAGCAATAACAATCTTTGGTTCTTTAATACAAGACTACTTATATAAGCATAAAATAATGAAAAGAAAAAAATATGGTAAAATGGTAGCTCTGTTGGGAGATGCAGAACTAGATGAAGGTAATATATATGAAGCACTACTTGAGGGTGCCAAACAAAATGTGAGAAATTGTTGGTGGATAATAGATTATAACAGGCAATCTCTTGATGCTGTTGTTACGGATGAGCTCCATTTAAAAATTGATGAGTTATTTGATTCTATGGGTTGGAGAGTAGTTACATTAAAATATGGAAAAAAACTTCAAAGTTTATCAAAAATTAAAGGTGGTAATAAAATATTAAATTGGATTGATAATTGTCCAAATGACCTATATTCAGCATTGTCATATCTGGGCAGTAAAGGTTGGAGAGAACATCTAAATAATGATCTAAAGAATGATAAAGATGCGCTTAAAATTATTAATTCTATGGGTGATGAAGAACTAAACGAAACAATGTCCAATTTAGCAGGCAATGATGTTGAAGCCGTTTTAGAAGCATTTCTAGAGGCGGATAATGATGATACTCCAACATGTTTTATAGCATATACTATAAAAGGTTTTGGTCTCCCTTTAGCTGGGCATAAGGATAACCATGCAGGTTTAATGAATATTGAACAAATAGAAGCATATAGAAAGGAATTAAATATTAATAAAGGAGAGGAATGGGACTATTATTCTGGAATTGATTCTTCTCAGAAAAATTTAGCTAAATTTATAGAAAAAAGCCCTTTTTATAAAAATAACGATAGAAATTTTTCAGATGAAAAAGTGAAAGTATCAAATAAATTTAAATTTAAAGAAGGTAAAT
>Ga0222718_10001090_pt1 | contig 27322 bp, 29 predicted proteins | sample C33_27DmetaG_FD_165045 | JGI IMG/M metagenome (GOLD analysis project Ga0222718, IMG submission 165045) | Estuarine water microbial communities from San Francisco Bay, California, United States - C33_27D | ecosystem: Environmental > Aquatic > Marine > Unclassified | place: USA: California...
CCCGCCAGCAGCACGGCCGACGGCACACGCGCCACAGCTGCTCAGCCGGATGCCTCGAAATCGATCGCGGACACCTCGGTGCGGATCGTATGAATGGACTCGAGGTCGATGGCGCTCGGTCGCCGGATACGCGCAAGCCGCAGCGCACCGCTCTCGTCGTCGAAACAGAACTCGGCCCAGCTGCCCCAGGGCGACGCCAGGGCAGGTCCAATCAACTCCGCCTGGAAGCACCCGCCGTCCGTCGCCACGTCATAGAGCCGATTTGGTCCGCCCACATACTGCTCAACGAGCGCGAGTTCGGCCGCAACCCGCTCCCCGTAGCCGATGCCCTCACCACGTACACAGGCGGGAGCAAGCACCTCGTCGTCCTCGGCTGGAGAACACGCAGCAATCAAGCCGTCGATGTTCTCCGCAATAGCACCCAGGCGAATGGAGAGGCGCCGCGGCGGATCCTGGGCCGTGTAGACGTCGCCGGTCAGTGGATCGGTGATCCCGTCGATCGTTCGCGTCCATGTGCCGATGCTCACGAACGAAGCGTTACGCCACCGCTCCCACACCTCCACGAGGTCCGCAGCAGCGGCTGGGTCGTGGTCGATCGCCGGGAAGGAAACTCCCTCGATCACCTTCGGATCGGTGGCAGCGACCGCTGCCGGTCGATCAGCGTCATCGCCTCTGACGGTCAGAACTACCGCCGCCAGTGCGAGCACCAACACAACTGCGACGACGAAACCAAGGGTTGCCGTCAGGGCTCGGTCCATGGCACCGAACGTAGTCAAACAGTCACGACCCCAACGACCGTCGGCCAGTGCCCGTTGACGCCCGTTGGCGGCCGGTCGTTAGACGGCATCGCGTCGAGTCAGATTACGGAAGGCCGCGAACCGCGGGACGAATCCGAGCTGAATGGTTCCGGTTGGACCGTTTCTGTGCTTCGCAACAATGACCTCGGCCATGCCTTCGGAGTCACCACCAGGGTGGTAGACCTCGTCGCGATACAAGAACATCACGACGTCTGCGTCCTGCTCGATCGAGCCCGACTCGCGCAGGTCTGCGAGCATTGGTCGCTTGTCCTGTCGCATTTCGAGGTTTCGGGACAGCTGCGACAACCCGAGGACGGGACACTCAAGTTCGCGGGCGAGGATCTTGAGGCCACGAGAGATCTCTGCAACCTCGACTTGACGGCTCTCCGCACTCGACCGACCGGTCATCAGCTGGAGGTAATCGACGACGACAAGCCCGAGGTCGCCAGCACGACTTTTGAGACGTCGGGCCTTGGCCCGGATCTCCATGATCGTGAGGTTCGGGTTGTCATCAATCCACATCGGGGATTCAGCGAGGCGTCCGATGCCGTTGGAGATTCGCTGCCAATCGTCTTCGTTGAGCTTGCCGTCACGCATGTTCTTCGCATCGACGTTGGCCTCGCTGCAGAGCATGCGTTGGGTGAGCTCAAGGTGTCCCATCTCCATGCTGAAAATGAGTACCGGTTTGTTTTCGCGAACAGCCGCATGCGATGCGATGTTCAGCGCGAATGCGGTCTTTCCCATGGCGGGGCGAGCTCCGACAATGATGAGGGCGTTCGGTTGAAGCCCGGACAGGAGTTCGTCGAGATCGATGAATCCCGTGGGCGTGCCGGTGATGCCGTCGCCCAGTTCATACAGATGTTCGAGGCGGTCAAGCGTGGCGTCGAGCAAATCTCGGATCTCCCCCATCGAGTCGGCGACGCGACCCTGCGCAACTTGGAACATCATGTTTTCGGCTTCATCGACCGCACGAGCGACGTCTTCAGGTCGTGAGTAGCCGATGTCGGCGATCTGATTGGCCGTCTCGATCAACCGACGCAATAAGTAGCGCTCGGCGACGATCTGGGCGTACTTCGACGCGTTCGACGTCGCTGGAGTGTTGACCTGCAGACTGATCAGGCCGTCGAGACCCCCGACCATCTCGAGCACACCCATTCGTTCGAGTTCAGCGGCAACGGTGACGGGATCGGCCGGATCACCTGATGCATAGAGCCCGGAGACCGCATCGAAGACGTGCGCGTTCGCTGGACGGTAAAAGTGTTCGGTCTCTGTGTGCTCGACAGCATCGGCGATGGCATCGCGCGAGAGCAGCATCGCCCCAAGAAGGGATTCCTCTGCTTCGAGATTGTGCGGGGGAACCCGGGCCGCACTCGCTGCTTCGAAGTCGCTCATGACCATCGCGCGAGCATGCCCCCGAACCCCTGTGGGTCACTAGTTGAAACGCAGTGGATACTGCGGGATTCCGGTGGGATTCGCTGTGGACAACCACAGTGGTTGTCCACAGCGATCCGCACGAAACTCACTCCTCGATGACCGAGACCGTAATCGGGAACGCAACCTCCGGATGGAGTGTGCACATGACCGAATGCTCACCGAGATCCTTGATCGGAGCCTCAAGGTCCAGCGTTCGACGATCGATGATCGCACCGACTTGCGCATCGATCGCGCCGACGATCTCTTGCGCGCCCACCGACCCGAACAGACGGCCGCCATCACCGGCCTTCGCTGCGATCGTGATCGTCTGCGGAACGAGCTTGGTGGCGATCTCCTCGGCATCAGCCTTGGAGGCTGCGTCACGCAGGGCGGCGGTGCGCCGCATCGCCTCGGCCTGGTGTTCGACCCCCGCAGTGGCCTTCAAGGCCAAACCCTTCGGAGCCAGGAAGTTGCGGAAGTAGCCGTCAGCCACGTCCATGATCTCGCCCTTCCGGCCGAGACCGTCGACATCAGAGCGGAGAACGACCTTCATCACTCGCTCCCCTCGTCAGCCGCATTCATGGTGACACCCTCGACCGCAGCGACGGCTTCCTCGTTGGAGATGGCCTCTTCGCCAACCTCGTCTTCCGCCCCAGGAGGTGGGCTCTGCGGGCGAGGTGGAGCGCCATCGGCGCGTCCACCGCGATCTCCACGATCGCCACGATCTCCACGATCTCCGCGATCTCCGCGATCTCCACGATCTCCGCGATCTCCACGACCGCCGCGCTGACTGGTGACCCGACTCGCATACGGAATCAACGCCATCTCGCGAGCGACCTTGATCGCATCGGCGACCATCTTCTGTTGCTGGGCGTTGTTGCCCGAGACACGCCGAGCACGGATTTTCGACCGCTCGGAAACGAATCGGCGGAGCAGATTCACATCCTTCCAGTCGACGTACTCGATCTTTTCTGTTACGAGGACGGATGTCTTCTTCTTGTTGCGGCGACTGTCGTTCTTACTGATCTTGCCGCGCTTCTTGACCTTGGCCATTGCTTCAAACTCTCTTCGTCAGATTGCGAGCCCATGCCGATGAAGATCGGAAGGGCTCCGGTGCGTTTTGCGGGTATTGCGGCGCCCTAGAAGGGCTCTTCGTCCATGTCGTAGGCGGGGGGCGCTGGGTCGGGCTCGGGGCGGCGCTGCTGGCCGCCCCCGCCTCCACCGAACTGCCCGCCGCCATCACTACGCGTCTCGTTCTTGCGGATGTCGGCCGACGCCCACTTGAGACTCGGCGCAACATCGTCAGCGATGATCTCGATTTTGGAGCGGCGATCACCGTCGGGCGTATCCCAGCTGCGCTGCTGCAGCATGCCGTAGATGACGACGCGAGAGCCCTTGGTGAGTGACTCGGCGACGTTCTCGGCAAGCTGTCGGAAGCAGCTGACGTCGAAGAAGCTGACCTCCTCCTCGCCGTCTTGCTTGCGCTTGTTCCACGCTACGCCAAAGTTGGCGACAGCCATGCCGCCCTGCGTGAACCGAAGTTCCGGATCACGGGTCACGTTGCCCACGACCGTGATGGTGTTGTCGAATGCCATTTCTACGTACCTCCTCGTCAGCCAGCTTGGGCTGGCGCTGCGTCACCCAGGAGACCACGCTTCGTGGCCTCCTTCTCGGGAAGACGGAACAACTTGTGGCGAACGATGTCGTCCGCGAGTCGCAGCTGACGCTCCGTGTTTGGCAGACCTGCTGATTCGGTGACGATCTCCCAAACCACGTAGGTGCCCTCGGTCTTGTGCTTGATCTCGTACGCGAACTTGCGGCGACCCCAGTTGTTGGTCGACGCCAGTCGCCCACCTTCATCGGTGACGAGACCTTCCACGCGCTGCATCACCTTCATGACGTCGGTGTCGGCGACGTCACTGTCGATGATGATCATCAATTCGTACACCCGTGTGATCACAGGCACTCACCTCCTCTGGACCCGGTGTTCACCGGGGCCCCTCCTCGGGGCAGGGGTCGGATGGGTTGGCAATATCTCGCCCGAAGGACAAGACGCCCCCCGAGAGGGGCCAACTGATGCTACCGCCGATGCTGCTGCGCCACGACATGGTTCCATGATGCGGCCGGGGTGTGACAGCGTCCGAGCCCGGCACTCGCTCATCCCCTACGGTCGGTCTGTGCCAAGCCTCTCCCCCACCGACGTCCCAGCGGTTGGTGACTGGAATCGCCTACTCGGTGGACAGAGCGCCGTCGTCACTGGCGGCGGCACGGGCATCGGACGAGCCGTCGTCGAGTTGTTCGTTGCCCACGGTGCCGATGTCCACGTCGCAGAGATCGATGCCCGGCTCGTTTCCGATCTCAACGGGCTCCACGGCGTGACGGCCCACACCGTCGACGTGCGCGACCCAGCGCAAGTCGCGCTGTTCGCAAACACGACACCCACACCCGCTGTGCTCGTGAACAACGTCGGCGACTACCGACCGGCGGTGCGCTTTCCCGACAGCGACCCCGAGTCGTGGCAGGCGATGTACGACGTCAATCTGCTCCACCTCTTCGCCGTGACGAGGGCGTTTCTGCCCCAAATGATCGACAACGGCGAGGGCAGCATCGTCAACATCCACTCGGTCGAAGCGATGCGGGGCTACCCCGGCGAGCCGGTCTATGCCGCAATGAAGGCGGCCGCCGCTCACTTCACCGTATCGCTCGCCGCAGGAGTCGGCCGCCACGGTGTGCGGGTCAACGGCGTCGGCCCCGACCTCACCCAGACACCCCAGGTCGACTATCTCCGCCGCCCTGCCGACCGCAATATCGCAGCGTGGAGGAACTGGGCGCCGCTCGGGAGGGTCGGGTGGCCGGACGAAACGGCACGAGTAGTGCTGTTCTTGGCTTCAGATCTGAGTTCGTTCGTCACGGGCCACAACATCCCCGTCGACGGTGGCACCTTGGCGGGAAGCGGCTGGAGTTGGAGTGAGCGCGCCGGCCGGTTCGTCAACCGCCCCACCGTCGAGTAGGACGCCCACTCGACGGGCCCTCGCAGCAGCCCAACGCTTCGACAGCCCCGAAAAGCCGCTCACGCCCGAACGCTGCTTCAGACGCCGGCCCGAAGCTCACCAACCCGCCGGCCGGCCGCGTTCGCGAGCGGATCGAGCTCGACGCCGGGATCGAATCCAAGATCGCGCATCACCCAGAGCATCGCCGCCTCGGCCGCGCGACCCGCACCATCGCGAGCTTTGACAGCCCACGCCAAGCCCGACTCGACGTGAACACCGCAGAACACGCCTTCGGCACCACCCTTTACGGCAACCGGTCCACCTACGGCTTCCATGACCCGGGTGCTCAGCCGGCCGCTACCGGCCACAAAGAACGGTTCGGCAGCCATCGCTGCGTAGAGACGGCGCCCCTCGTCGGTGCCGGAGATGCGGGCCCATCCACCTGCGAGGGAATCGAGGGTCAGCTCCCACACCGGAATTCCACAGCCGTCGACAACCGGCGTTTCATCGTCGAGCGACACTTCACACGCCGCCTCGATCGCCTTGGTGATGTGGTCTCGCTGCACTGCGTGTTCGGGCCGGATGTAGCCGGCTGGATCGAGTCCCAGGTGCACACAGGTGGTGAGAAATCCGCTGTGCTTTCCCGAGCAGTTGTTGTGTTGTGCACCAGGCGAGACCCCTGCTTCGACCAACGCGTCACAAGCCGATCCGTCGATCGGCGGGTGCACTCCGCATTCGAGAGCCGACGGATCAAGCCCGATGTCGCCCAACCACGAGACAACCTCGTCCACGTGACCAGCTTCACCGTTGTGGCTCGCACACGACAGGGCCAGCCGCCGTTGAGAGAGGTCGAAGGCATCGGCTGCACCAGTAGCGACGAGCGGGAACGCCTGGATCGGTTTGATCGCCGACCGGGCCAACACGTTGCGGCCGGGGTTGCCGAATCCCGACCGATGGCCATCGGCGCCTACCACGGCGACATCGACCTCGTGACGACTTTCGATCACATGGCCCCGGAGGACTTCGACGACGACAGGCGGAGACATGATCACATCAGTTTGCCGCACGCTGGGTTGTGCGCGCGACCAACGGCTCGACCAGTTGCTCGACGACCGGGGCACCGACCTCGGGACAGCCGCCGGCAGCTCAGCCGTCGTAGCGCCAAGCGCACGGTGGTTCCCGGTCAGGCAGTGGTGGCGATGTCGGCAGAGACGCTACGCGCCAAGGCTGACAGCCGACGTCGCAACTGCTCGACCGACGGTCGGTCGAAGCGCATTCCCTGGGCCGACCACCGCAGAAGGTCGAGCCATTCAGCCCGTCTCGCCTCTCGATCGCTGCCACTCCCAGGGTGGAGCTCGGCCAGCCAGTCAGCGACGGCCGCCCAAAACCGCTCGAGTACCGCGTGGATCGCCAACGCCACGACAGGACTCTTCGCTGCGACGATCTCGTCATGGTGGGGTGAACCAGCGATCATCTCCCACAGGTCGCCTTCGAAGCGCTGGAGCAGGCCATCCAGAGCCGAACCGACAGTGGTGCCGGCCGTGAGCGCGTCGAGGGCAGCCTCGGTGTGGCGTTCGAACACCAGGGTGAACGCCGAAGCGAAGACGTCGTCTTTGTCGGCGAAATACTGGTAGAGCGCTGGCCGAGAGACACCAGCAGCCTCTGCGATATTGGCCATCGACGTCCCCGAATAGCCGCGGGCGAGAAACTGGTCGATGGCAGCAGCACGAATTGAAGCGCGGCGAGCGTCGCCCCGATTCGCGCTCACGTCGGTTGGGCCAGCAACACTCCTCACCCCAGAAGATTGACACAATTGGGCCGATGTGTCAGCTTCTCGTCGGCTGACGCTTAGGCGTTCATGTGTCAGGTCGGCCCTCTGTCCGCTACCCCAAGGAGCCCCTCGTGACCCGCCTCGGCTACCAGATACCGAACTTCACTTACCCCAACACCTCGAACGACGACATTTTTGGGCGTGTCGTCGCCCAGGCAAAGGCAGCCGAAGAGGCGGGTTTCGACCGGGTCTTCGTGATGGACCACTTCTACCAACTGCCCGGGATCGGCGCCCCTGGCGAGCCGATGTTCGAGTGCTACACGATGCTCTCAGCCCTCGCCCAGCACACCAAAAAGGTCCGTCTCTGCGCACTCGTCACCGGAAACACCTACCGGCACCCCACCTTGCTCGCCAAGGCGGTCACCGCCCTCGACCACGTGTCGGGCGGCCGAGCGACGCTCGGAATCGGAGCGGGCTGGTTCGAACTCGAACACCAGTCACTCGGCTTCGAGTTCGGCACCTTCACCGACCGGTTCGAAAAGCTCGAAGAATCGCTGCAGATCATCAAACCGATGCTCGATGGTGAATCCGTCACCATCGAGGGCAAGCACTATCAAGTGAACGATGCGGTCAATTCGCCGGCGCCAATCTCGAAGATCCCGATCATGATCGGCGGTTCCGGCGAGAAAAAGACCCTTCGCATGGTGGCGCAGTACGCCGACGAGTCGAACCTTTCCAGCGGTGGCGCCGATGAGATCCCGCGCAAACTCGACGCACTGGAGGAGCACTGTGGGCGTCTCGGGCGTGATCGCTCCGAGATCAAGGTCACCAAACTTACGATGTGTCTCGTTGCTCCAACCATGGAAGCGGCCGACGCCGACCTGCGCGAGATCGCCGAGGTGAAAGGTTGGGATGAGGCGACGATGGAGTTCGCCAAGATGGTCCTGATCTACGGCGATCCCGACACGGTTGGTGAAAAACTCCAGGCGCTCGTCGACACCGGCCTCGACGGCCTGACCATCAACCTTCCCGGCAACGGCCACAAACTCGAGCGCATCCACCTGCTCGGCGAGATTGCCGACAAAGCCCTCGGATGACCGGCGTCTCCTCCGGCACAGCCCCTCACTGAAGGCCGCCATTGATGCTGCAACCTCACTCCACAACGCATCTGGAGCCAAGATCGGTGTCGATCCGGTCACGGATGCGTTGTGGATGGGCCGGCGGATCCATGGCCTCGACCTGTCGCAGCCGCTGAGCGCAACGCAAGCGGCCGCCCTTGTCGTTGCTCTCGACGAGTGGATCGACGCCAACGTCGATCCGCCCTACCGCTCGGCGTTGTCCTCAACTGTTCGGTGGACTTGCTCGGAGATCGGGAACGTGGTCGGTCACACGCGTCGATGGACGATCAACCACTACGTCAGCGTCTTGAGCCCACTTCGATCGGTGAGAAAGGCAACGAGCGCAACCACCAAGCAGGCCAGACCACCGACGAACGTAGTCGGACCGGTGCCCACGCGTTCTGCGACGAACCCGTAGATCAGGGCACACAACGGCATGACTCCGCCCATCGTCAAGGCGAAGAGCGCCATCATCCGACCCATCAACTCTTGCGGCGTGTGGGTCTGGAAGAGTCCTTGGCTCATGTTCATGTAGATGCCGCCACCAAGACCCATGAAAAACCCGAGGATCACCAACTGCCACAGGGCAGTGGTGAGCCCCATCAAGGCGACAACTGCGCCTCCGAGCATCATGGCGCACATGAACCACCCTCCCTTGTTGGGGAGGCTGCCCTTCCTCATGACATAGAACGACATGACCGCCACGCCGAATCCCATCGTGGCGAGGGCGTAAGCGGCATCGCCGGAATCGCGCCCGAACGCTTCCTTCACGTGAGCCTGCATGAGCACCATGCTCAGCGGCATGATCGTCATGCCGGCGAACGTCAGCAACACCACGAGCTTTCGGAAGGGGGGATTGTCCTTCACCCAGCGCATGATCTCGGCGAGGTCGGTTCGAACCGGACGTGCGTCGACGACGGACTCGTGTTCAGGAACCTGCAGCGGAACCAGAACCATCAAGCCGACGACGACGAGCAGCACCAGGAATGCGAATGCCCCTTCGAAACCGGCGATCGAACCCGCGCTGCGCGCCAGCACCGGCCCGAGCATCATCGACACGGTGGCGCCGATCGCAGTGAGTCCGACCGCCGAAAAGATCAGGCTGCGGGGCACGATCGCAGGAACAAGGGACTGCCGGACCGGTCCACCGACCGCCATGGCGGACCCGGCAAGGAACGACATGACCAACACCCAGGTGAAGCTGGCTTCGTCGAACGCGGCGAGCACGAACAGGCCCGCCATGGAGGCCAGCATCGCGAGTTGCGAGCCGAACAGGAGGCGTTTGCGCTGCCAGCGGTCAGCCCACACGCCGGCGTGCATGGTGAAGAAGATGGTCGGGACGCCGAGCGCGAACACCACCATGCCTTGATCGGCTTCGCTGCGATCAAGGCCATCGAGCACGAACCACGCGATCACGAACCGTTGGGCATTCATCAAAACCATGAACGCCGTCGAATTGATCCATAGCAGCCGGAAGTTCGGCAACTGAATGGCGTGCGTTGCCTCTACCTGTTCGCCACTCGGCGTCACAGCAGTGGCGGCATCGGCAGGAAGGGTCACTGCGCCAACCGTAACGGCACCTGGAGCACCACACCGAAATGCCGACTAGACCGGGGCGCTATGCGCTGGATCGAAGACGCCCCTTATCGACCTCGTGTTCCATTCTGGACGCGCGCCAACGTCGGAGAGGTCCTGCCGCTCCCACCGTCGCCGGTCGGGTGGGATTTCGTCTGGGCCAACCGAGGCGTAATCGCAGGTTGGCGCGACTGTGCGATCAACCGGCTCGGCTTCGAAGAGCACGAACTCGACCCTGACCCAGACCTGACCGAGGTCGTCGCAAACTTCGGCGGGTACGCATACCTCTGCGCCACGTTCAACCGAATCTGGGCTGAGCGGGCACCGGGCATGACGTACGCCGACATGGACCTCGCCTACTTCGGCGATCACCCTGACGTGCCGCCGTATGAGCCTGAGGACTGGCATCACAATCCCCACACCACCGAGGTCACCGGTGCCTGGCTCAACTGGGTGATGGGGACGATGGATCAGAGCGAACTCGAAGCACAACGACTTGAGGCCCACGAGATCCGGGCCAACAGGCCCGACTACACGACGATGAACGACGCTGCGCTGCTCGAGTACGCCCACTCGCTGCGGCCGGTAATCCGTCGGATGTTCGACATGCACATCAACCAGAGTGCAGCGGCGTCGATCGCGCCCGGCGTGCTCGCAGCGGTGAGTGCCGCCGTCGGGCGACCCGAGGCGGCGATGCGGATCATGGCTGGCGTCGGTGGCGTCGACTCGGCCGCACCTTCTTATGCCATGTGGGATCTGTCCCGCATGGTCGTCGCAAATCCGAGCCTCACAGCGATCTTCGATGCCGGCGCCAATGGTTTGTACGAACGACTCACCACCGACGTTGACGCAGCCGAATTCATGGTGGCGCTCGATGCGTTCCTCGCCGAGTTCGGATCACGAGGCCAAAACGAGTGGGACGTAGCATCCGATGTGTGGGAGACCGACCCAGACCTGGTGCTCAGTGTCATCGACAAGATGCGGTTGCAGGCCGACGACGATGATCCGCTCCGCGAGAACGCTGCGCGTGCGGCTGAACGCGAGTCGCTCGCAGCCGAGATTGCCGCCATGGTGGTGGGCGATCCAGAAATCCACGGGCAGTTCTGCGCTGCAGTCGCTTCCACGGGAACGTTTCTTCCCGGCCGGGAGCGATCGAAAACCAACATCATTCGCGTCATCGGCGAAACCCGGCTTGCGATTCGTGAGCTGGGCAGACGGGCGGTCGAGCGGGGGTACCTCGGCAAGGTGACAGACATCAACTTTCTCTTCGGCGACGAGGTCGAAGCGCTCACCAAGGGCGAGTTGGTGGAGAGCCATGTCCTCGTGTCCGAGCGACGCGCTCATTACGACTGGCTCCTCAGTATCGAGCCGCCATTCATCATCAACGGTGAGCCAACCCCCAACAGCGAGTGGCCGAGTCGAGCCAATGCAGCACAGGTCGAATCCGCAAAAGTCGGTGAGGTGCTCCGAGGTCTTCCCGGGTGTCCTGGCACGTACCGAGGAACCGCTCGAGTCGTCCTCGATGCCGCCGACCCCGGCCGGCTGAACCCTGGCGACATCCTTGTTGCGCCGCACACAGATCCGGCATGGACTCCGCTCTTCGTCCCGGCTGGCGGCGTCGTTGTCGACGTCGGTGCCGCGCTCAGCCACGCCATCATCGTGAGCCGCGAACTCGGCATCCCTTGCGTCGTGTCTGCCACCAACGCCACCAAAAAGATCGTCGATGGCGCAACGATTGAGGTCAACGGTGACACCGGCGAGGTCACCATCGTCGAGCTCCCCTGAGCGAGCCCTCCCCTCAGTAAGCCGATTACGAGCCGCCGATTGAGCGGCTCTCGGTGAGATGGTTCCAACGGCAGCTGGTGCAAACCTCGACCACATAGCCCTGACTCGCCGATTTGCGGGCTGCGAGGCGGTCCATCTCCTTGTCGGATGTGACGCAGCGACCACTCTTCGGGAGCCGCGGACCGAAAACGTAGGTGACCTCGACGAGTTTCTGGGCTTCACACACGGGACACTCACGGTCAACCGGCGTACCGCAGAACTCTGCGTTGCGTTGCAGTTCACGCTGGCCATCGCAGATCTGCTCCTGCGACAACGATCCTTCGCGCCACGCCGAAAGGGTGGCCTCACGGGCCAGGCGATAGTCGACACCACCGCTGCTGCTGGCCTCTTGGAGGCCGAGCTTGGTTCGAGCAGACATCCCGAGGAGAGTACCCCTCCCTGATCTCCTCCGTCAGCGAGGCCAGACTGACCGGACATGTCCGGCTATGACCCCCGCACCCCGAGCAACCGACCCCTCGACTACGTCGAGTTTGGTCCTGGTCTGACTGAGGATGTCGACCGACGCTTGATCGGCGACGCCCGCGGCAGGCGAGTTCTCGACATCGGCTGCGGAGGCGGCCACACCGCCGTCGGTCTCGCAGCACGAGGCGCCCGGGTCGTCGCAACCGACGCCGACCCCGGACAACTCTTCGCCGCCCGAGCGCTTGCACAACAGTCGTCGGTCGCCGTCGAGTTCCACGAGGCCGGTCCCGCCGACCTCGCATTCATCCGCGCCGATCAGATCGACATCGCCGTGTCGGTGTGGGCCCTATCGCTCGTCGACGACCTCGATCGCGTGTTCCGCCAGGTCCACCGAGTACTCCGGTCGAACGCTCACCTCATCGTCGCGCTCCCCCACCCCGCCATGCTGTGCGCCGATCCGGTCGATCCGACCCGCACCGTTCGTTCGTGGCGAACCGACGAGAAGGTCGGCGAACGTCACGTCCATACTGCCGAGGGGCTCGTCACATCGATGAGCCGCAGCAACTTCGCTGTCGACGTGCTGCTGGAACGACACGCCGGCGGGCCGACCCCGGTGACACTCCTGGCACGAGGGCGTCGTCTCGGCGTCTGATTACCTGTCTGGTCGCACAGAGACGGCTTCCGTCGAGACCGTTCCACCCTTCACTCACCGTCACTCGATGTCGGAACGGAGCAGTTCGGCGGCGGCGTCGTCGTCGAAGGGTCCATGATCGAAGCGGAACTCGCGCAGACGTGCGATCGCTCGGCCCACCGCCGGGCCGGGCTCGACTCCAAGGATCGCGGCGATCGCAAGTCCATCGATTGGAAGGTTGGGCGAATCAAGGTCGGGCTCGGCTGCCCGCAACGCGATGAGTTCCCTACGGGCAGCATCTACGTCGTCGAAGGGCCACTCGAACGGACGAACAGCGGCGAGGAAGGTCAAGAAATCCTCAAGCGGTTCACCGGTGGGAGTAGCCGCAGCAGCGCGGCGCAGCAATGGTCGGTCCGAGGGGTAGCTGGCAGCCAACCACTGATCAGCCGATGCGAGCCAAGTGACTGACCTCGTCAGATCGCCGCTGGGCTTCAAACGAGCGAACTCGCCAAGACGGACCTCTGCTGACAGGTCAAGAAGGAGCGCAGCCCAGCGAGTGGCAGCATCGGGTTCGGTCCGCGCGGCGCGTTCGGCAGCGCTAACCGCATCGACCTCGGCGGCTGCAACGCCGGGAAGGACATGCCGAAGCAGTCCCGACTCAACCAGGAACCCGAACCCTGGCGCCGGGTCAGGCAAAAGAAGCATCTTCGTCAATTCGTCACGCACGCGCTCCACCGACACGATCCCCATGCGCTCACCCATCTCCCGGACGGCAGAAGTGAGTTCGGGAACCGCCTGAAAGCCGAAGGTCGCTACGAATCGAGCCGCGCGCAACATCCGAAGCGGATCGTCGGAGAACGAGACGTCGGGCGCCAGGGGCGTCCGCAGCACGCCCGCCGTGAGGTCATCAGAACCGCCAAACGGATCGACGAGCACACCAGTGGCACAGTCCACCGCCATTGCGTTCACGGTGAAGTCCCGACGCCCGAGATCGTCAGCGATATCGTCACCAAAGGCGACCACCGGTTTTCGCGACGATGGGTCGTACGCATCGGCCCGATGGGTGGTGATCTCGAAATCGCGCCCTGCGATCTTCGCTCCGATCGTGCCGAACTTCTCACCCTGGGTCCAGACAGCTTCGGCGAAGGGGGCCACGAGCGCCTTGATGACGTCGGGGCGGGCGTCGGTCGTCAGGTCATAGTCGACGTCGGTCCGTTCGCGAGCGGCCAAATCGTCGCGGACGATGCCACCAACAAGAAACAGTCGATGGCCTGCTGCTGCGAATGCCTCGTGGATCGGACGCGACGCCTCGATCGCTAGGGCGAGCTGGGATTCCTGAGGGCCGCTCACGACTCAGCAGCCAACACCAACGCTGCGTCGACGACCGCGTCGCCGGGCCCACCGCTGGTTGCTGGTTCCAGACGCAGACGTTCGCCCACCAACTGAGCGGCCACCACTGCCGAACAATCGGTGATCGCTTGGAGGTCGTAGCCGCCCTCGAGCACCGTGACGCTGCGACCGCGAGCCACAACCGGGACCAGGGTGCGCACATAGTCGGCCATGTCGGCCGAGGAATAGCCGAGTTCGGTGATCGGATCGGCACAATGGCCGTCGAAGCCGGCCGAGAGGAACAACCACGTGGTGCCATGTGCTTCGATGGCTGGAACGATCAACTCGTCGAGGGCTCGACGGACCACATCGCCGGTGGTGTTGGGTGGGACCGGGATATTGATGGTCTTGCCGACGGCTGCACCGCTCCCCCGCTCGGTCAGCGCGCCCGTCCCTGGGTACAGCGGTGACTGGTGGATCGACGCGAAAAGGACCCGGGGATCCTCGTAGAAGATGTCCTGGGTGCCGTTGCCATGGTGAGCATCGAAGTCGACGATCGCAACCTTCTCCCCAGCGTCGGCCAGCGCAGCTGCAGCGATTGCGACGCTGTTGAACAAACAAAACCCCATCGACTGCGTCGGGGTTGCATGGTGGCCCGGGGGCCGAACCACGCAGAACGCAGCGTCGAGGCCGGCATCGGGTTGCGCCAATCGTTCGACCGCGGTCATCACCGCGCCGGCAGCGAGACGGGCGGCAGCCAGACTCGACTGGTTCATGACGGTATCGGAGTCAAGTCGACCACCACCGGCCGCGTCCACCGCTGCGACATGTTCGAGCAGTGCCTGATCGTGGACTCGCAGGATCTCGGCGTCAGTGATCGAGCGTGGTGAGCACCGCTCGAGGGCATCGGCCACGCCGGAACGAGCGACACCCTCCATCGCCGCATGCAGGCGATCAGGCCGCTCGGGGTGGCTCCGACCGGCCACATGCTCGAGGCAACGTTCGTCACTCAACAACAGCAGCACAGGCCGGAGCGTACCCCTCAGGCTCCAGGGCGTATCGTGAGGATCCGAATGGGGATGAATGCACTCAGGGTCGACAGCGCGCGCGTTCGTGCCGGAAGCTGGCGCGGCAGCTCTGATCTTGCATACCTCGTACCTCTCAGTGGTGCCACCACGCTCACCCCTTCGGCGCTCGTCCGGATCCGCCAACAACTGCGAGAGGACGGCTTCACTTCGGTCGTAACGGCTGCCGTCGGACCCTCGGAGTGCGACGTCCTGCAAGCTGACGGGTTCACCGAATACGAGCGCTTACACCTCCTGCGCCATGACCTCCGGGGGATCCCGAATCGGCCCTCAAGAGACGCCGGTCTTCGCCGCGCCCGACGCAGTGACCGCCCTGCAATTCTTCTCGTCGACACCAAGACGTTCGATCCATTCTGGCAACTCGACCTCGATGGCCTTCTGGACTCAATCGACGCCACCTCGGCGACTCGGGTTCGGGTGATCCGCGATCCCGAGGTAATCGGATATGCGGTGACGGGTCGATCCGGCACCCAGGGATATCTCCAACGCCTTGCGGTCGACCCCTCCCGCCAGGGCGAGGGCTTCGGTGTTTCGCTGGTAGCCGACGCGCTCCACTGGCTACGCCGGCGAGGAGCCCACCTGTGCTGGGTCAACACCCAGGAAGCCAACCTCGCGGCGCTCAGCCTCTACAAGCGGATCGGTTTCGTTCCGGCAAGCCACCAACTGACGGTCTTGCGTCGAGATCTGTGACCATGCTGCACGTGCCCCACTCCGCCATCTGTCGCCGCGTCTGGACCGACGTACTTCGCCCACTCGTCGTGACCACGGTGATCGTCACGGTTGCAATTGCAGACGCTGCGCTGTTCGCTCCTGCGGCAAGCGGGCAGTTCATCAACCGGCTCGACCTCGTCGGCCAAACGATCTACGTCGGTGACGAAGAAGTCACCCTAGACATCCAGTTACCGAGCGTCACCGAGGAGCGCCAGCTCGAAATCCGTATTCACGGCCCCTACAACGATCCAACCAACCTCGCCGAAGCGTTCATGAACCCACCTGTCGGGGATGCAATCAGCCTGTTCACCGTGCAACAACTCGATGAACGCACGATCGGGCCCGACGGCATCATCTCGGTCACCGTGCCTGATGAGGAAGTCGGGTTGTTGATTCGTCGAGACCCAGGTGTTCTGTTGATCGTCGTCGACCTCGTCGACACCGACGGCGTGATCGACACCCTTGTAACTGGTGTCATCGTTGAGGACGAAACACGCGGAGGCGCGATCGACTTCGCGTTCGTTGCCGATGCCCGATCGCCACTCGCTCATCGAGCCGACGGGTCGATCGATATCGATCCTGCGGCGGTCGTCGCCCGAGTCGAGGCTGCTGTCGACGAGGCCCCCGGATCGGTGCTCGTCCAGTTCAACCCGGAGACCTTGTCCGCCCTGGCCGATCCGAGCGTTGGCCGCGGTCTCGTTGCGATCGACCGCATCCGTCAGGTTCTTGATGGCCATGCGCTCGACACTCGTTCGTGGGTCGATATCGACGAGGAAGGGTGGCGCCGCGCCGGTGAGACCGAGCGTGTCTTCGGTCAGTACGCCAAAGGACGAACCATGATCGAAACGTTCCTTGGACGAACGGCTGACGAGATCCAGTGGCTCGACACCACGGCAGGTCCCAGCACCCTCGAACTGCTCCGGAGCGTGGGGATCACTGCAGGAATCGTCGAGCCGGAGCAGCTCACCCGCATCGACCTCGACCGAGCCGACCGCCGACCGGTCCAGACTCGCGACGCCAACGGCGTCGCGTTCACCGTGATGCCGATCGATCGGGAGTTTGAAAAGACGCTGACCGGGAGCGACCCTGAGCTCGTGGCGATGCAGCACTTCTTGGTACTGCTGCTCGAGGCGCGCAGCATCGGCACCGACCGCGGGATCGTTCTCGATCTCGCAAAAGTCGAGGCTGGATTTCTCGACTCACTGCTGCAATTGGTGGCCACCACCGACCGACTCGGCATCACAACTGTCAAGGATCTGCTCGACCGGCCACCTGCCCGCGACGCCTTCGGCGGTCTTCTGCGAGTCGACTTGCTCCCCGGGGAGCCCAGCGATGTGAGCGCTGGTGCGAGCGACATCCGCCTCACCGAGTCGACACTCGGCTCCTTCGTGGCGATGGTCGCCCCTGAAGACGGACCGATCTCACCGCTCCGAACCGGACTCGCTGCGTCGATGGCAGCTGAGCTCGACGAGGTCTCGCGGCGTGCCTACACCGATGCGGTGTTCTCGACCGTTGTCGACGGCACGTCCAACTTCGCAGTGTTGGAGTCGGAGAGAATCACACTCGCAACCCGCCGAGCCGACCTTCAACTCGTCATCAACAATGAGCAGTTGGTTCCGATCAACGTCATCGTGAGACTCACGAGCGAAAAGCTCAGGCTCGTCGGTGGTGCCGAACTGGTGCTCACGCTAGACCCCGGACAGACCGAGATCCTCATCCCAGTCGAGTCGGTCAGCTCAGGCGACGCCCGCATCCTGGTATCGGTGACGTCCCCCGACGGAGTGCTTGACCTCGCCACCGGGTCAATCGATGTGCGATCCACGGCGATCTCCGGGCTCGGCCTCATCGTCTCGGTTGTTTCACTCAGCATCCTGCTGACGTGGTGGGCACGAACCATCCTTCGCCTCCGTCGGAATCGCCGCGCTGCTAGCGTCCAGCAGACCACGACATCGGTGTCAGCCGCGATCTCTTCGGACAGGCCCGACTCCGATACCAATCCCGACGAACCCACCAACGACGACCCCGAGAGCACCCCATGACCGTTCGCATCGTGACCGATTCCGCCTGTGACCTCCGTGGAGAGGAGGTCAACGAACTCTCGATCGAGATCGTGCCGTTGAGTATCCGGTTCGGCGAAGACGAATACATCGACCGTGAGCAACTCACCGTTGAGCAGTTCTACAACTTGCTGGCTGACTCCGAGACGCTCCCAGAGACGGCGGCGCCCTCACCGGGTGCGTTTGCCGCTGCGTTCCAACGGCATCTCGATGCAGGCGCCAGTGCAGTCGTGTGCATCAACCTGAGCGCAGCCGTTTCAGCCACCATGCAGTCTGCAGTCACCGCTGCTGAGACCATCAACGGGGACATCCGAGTGGTCGATTCAAGGTCAGTTACTGCTGGCCAGGGGGGCATCGTTCTTGCTGCCGCCCGAGCCGCAGCCCAGGGAGCGTCAGCTGACGAGGTTGTCGCAATCGCTGAGTCTGCGGCCGAACGAACCCACGTCTTCGGCGCGCTCGACACGCTCGAGAACCTCCAGAAAGGCGGCCGCATTGGAAACGCCCAAGCCCTGCTCGGCTCGATGTTGTCAATCAAGCCGATCATCGACATCTCCTCGGGCACGGTTGAGGAGGCGGGTAAGCAGCGCACGCGCAAAAAGTCGCTCGTGTGGCTCCGCGACAAGTTGACCGAGTACGGGGAGATCGAAAATCTGGCGATCATGCACGGTCAAGCGCCCGACATCGACGACTTCGTTGCGATGCTCGGCGACGTCGCCGACATCGACAACGCCCGAGTCGAGGTGATCGGTCCCGTTGTCGGTACCCATGGTGGTCCGCGAGTCATCGGCTTCTCGTTCATGGTGAAGGCCTAGATCCGCCCACCGGTCTGCGCGAACTAGCGTCTCGACATCGCCGCAGACCCCGAGGACGAACGCCTAATCGACGCCGCCCAGCGCGGCGATCAGCGCGCCCTTGATCAACTCCTGCGCAAACATCAGGAACGCATCTACCGGGTGTGCCGTCCCCTTGCTGGGAACGATGCCGACGCCCTCGACGCAACCCAAGAAGCGATGATCGCGATCGTCAAGGGGATCGCTGCCTACGACGGACGGGCAGCATTCACGACGTGGTCCTATCGCGTTGCCACCAATGCCTGTCTCGATGAATTGCGCCGACGCAGAAGGCGGGCCGAGCCGGGATTGCCGGAGTTCGAACAAGCCGGCGAAAACTTCATCGGCAGCCGTAGCCCTCGCGATCCCGGCGAGACGGTCAGCGCCCGCATCGATATCGACCTCGCGCTCACCAAACTCCCCGAGGAGTTCAGGGCACCGGTCGTCCTCCGCGATATTGCCGGGCTCGACTATGCCGAGATCGCTGACGTGCTCAACCTCGCACCCGGAACAGTCCGCTCTCGGATCGCCCGTGGCAGGGGCCGCCTCGCCGACACGTTGACTCCCGGCCGCGAAACCGGGAACCAAATCGACCCCGACGAACGTCAGAGCCCATGACGATGCCCAACGATCCCCACTTCCACGACGAGTTACTGACTCGCTACCTCGACGGTGAGGCCACCGATGACGAGATCACGCGCGTGGAATCGGACCCCGATCTGATCGCTCGAGCGGAACAACTCCGAACCACGATCAACATCGTCGCCTCGCCGATCACGATTCCCACTGCCGGCCTCGACCGAATCCGCGCCACCGCAATCGCCGAATATGCCACCACCCTCGTGGTCTCGGAGCTCGACACTTTCCGATCCGAGAGACAGCAAAAACGCAATCGCATTCTCGCGGCTGCAGCGGTCTGCGTCCTCCTTGCGGTCGGCTTCGGCGCCGTGCAGCGCACACTCAACAACGACACCGGGAACACAAGTGCGAACGCCACCTTTGACATCGTGAGCCAGAGCGACGCCGACACTGCAGCGGCCGAGGCCCTCTCGGTCCCGCTGGATGACACCGACGACGCGAGCACCGGTCTTGCCGATACCACTGCCGAGGAGGACAGCGATGACATTGCCGACGAGGCTGGTGCGGACGCAGTCCCCGAGACCGACCACGCCAAAGCGTCGGGTGATGCTGCAGCCGAGGCCAACCCACGCTGGGTTTTCGACATCCTCCCCGACGACCTGGGCGAGGTCGCTGATCTCGCCGAACTCGGCGACCGATTGAGCGAACTCAAGGAAACCGCAGAGGCCGAGGGCCGCCTCGCTCCCCCGCCACCTGATCCGTTCGATGATCTCTGCGTGCCAGCACTTGAGCTTCTTGTCGCCCAGTTGCCTGGCGGTGTGACCGCAGTCGAGACTGCATCCGTCGTCATCGCCGGCGTGCCTCAGCAGGTCTCAGTCGCCACCGGACTCACTGCCGATTCGATCGTGGCCGTGCTCATTGCCGACGAGGTGTGCGAGGTTCTCGAGGTGGTCGACATCCCCGGAATCGACAGCCCCTGACACCGGTAGGCTCGGAGGTATGTCGACAGATGATGGCATGATCGATGGTGCTTCCACCGTTGCAGCAGCCGGAGACGCGACGGGTTCGCCGTGGCTGGATCCCGCTGCGCTCACAGATCACGTCATCGACACCGTCGATCGCATCAAGGAGAAGACAACCGACAAGGCCGTACTCGCCCTTCGAGTGCTTGTCTTCGGATTGGTGATCTCCGTTTTGGCGATCGCCACGTTACTGATGCTGGTCATCATGCTCGTGCGTATCTTCGATGCCTATCTTCCGATCGGGGCCGGTGTGGGCGATGCCACTTGGGCTGCACACGGGTTTGCCGGTGTCATCTTCTGTGTGCTCGGCATTGGGGCGTGGCTCTCTCGACGGACAAACTCCCGACCGTTCGTGTTCGCTGCGATCCTCGATCTCATCTTCATCGTGGTGATTATTTGCTACGGCCTGTTCAGCTGAGCTACCGCTGCGCATATTCTCGACGCGACCCGGGTCCCGGTTAGCGTCATCCCGCAACTCCCGACTTGAGGAATGTCCATGACCGACCTACGCGACGTCATCATCATCGGTTCCGGTCCGGCCGGCCTCACTGCGGCGATCTACACAGCCCGCGCCAACCTTGCGCCACTGGTACTCGAAGGCGAACCCTCGAGTACCAGCGATCAGCCTGGTGGCCAGCTGATGCTCACCACCGACGTGGAGAACTTCCCGGGATTCCCCGACGGGATTATGGGTCCCGAATTGATGATGAATTTCCGCATGCAAGCCGAGCGGTTCGGTGCAGAGATCCAAACGGTCAAAGTCTCGAGGGTCGACCTCTCCACCAGGCCCTTCGGCGTGTGGATCGGCGATCCAACCGCCGCCCAGCCGACCCATCAGGCCAACGCCCTCATCATTGCGACCGGTGCGCAGTCGATCATGCTCGATCTCCCGAACGAAACCGAGCTGGTTGGCCACGGCCTCTCCACCTGTGCGACCTGCGACGGGTTCTTCTTCCGTGACCAAGAGATCGCCGTGGTCGGCGGCGGCGACTCGGCGCTTGAGGAAGCAAACTTTCTGAGCCGCTTCGCCAGCAAAGTCACACTCATCCATCGACGCGATGAGCTCCGTGCATCGAAAATCATGCAGGACCGTGCGTTCAACAATCCCAAGATCGAATTCCTGTGGGACACGGTAGTAACCGGTTACCTCGGGGACGGAAAACTCGCGGGTGTCATGGTCGAGAACGTCAAGACCGGCGAAGCAAGTGAATTCCCACTGAGCGGCCTGTTCATTGCGATCGGTCACCGACCAGGAACGGATCTCTACCGAGGCCAGCTCGCAATGAAAGACAACGGATACCTAGAGACGGTTCCAGGCCGAACGGCGACCGACGTCGAAGGCGTGTTCGCGGTCGGCGACGTCACCGACGACTACTACCGCCAAGCGATCACCGCAGCAGGATCCGGCTGTCAAGGCGCGCTCGAAGCTGAGCGATATCTGGAAGCACTGCACGACTAGTGCTGTAACGACGATCCACGACTGTCTTGGGAATTTCTGGTCCGTCTCTCGGGTTCCCCTGATCATGCCGCTATCGGGCTACGGTCCGGTAAACGACTGCGAAAGGACTTTTGATCATGGCTGGAGCCGTCACCACCCTCTCCGACGCCACCTTCGACGAAACGATTGGCGCCTCCGGTGCTCCCGTCCTCGTCGACTTCTGGGCCGAGTGGTGTGGGCCGTGCAAGATGATTGCGCCCATCCTCGAGGAGATCGCCGAAGAGCAGGGAGACGCCGTCACGATCGCGAAGCTCAACGTCGACGAAGCCGGCGATATCGCCCGGCGCTTCGAAGTCATGTCGATCCCAACCTTGATCCTGTTCCAGAACGGCGAGCCCGTGAAGCGGATCGTTGGCGCCAAGCCGAAGCAGGCCCTCCTCGACGACATCGCCGAGTTCATCTGAGGGGCCTGGTTCGACGCCTGTCACAACGCTCCCTTTTGCTCTGCGGGCAGCGAGTATCTCGGAGTGCAGGGGCGCAATCCGGTCGTCTCGACCACGGTCCCTCAGGCCACCGCTGTCGCTGTGGCATGGTTCGCAATTCGTAGATGGCGCAGGCCGATAGCCTCTTGACGCCATGAACGACCTGGGATTGCCGCTGCGTGAAGGAGATGAGGGCTCGGCGATTCGTGACCTCCATCGTCGCCTCGCTGCTGCCGGCTTTCCCCCTGGTGGCGATACTGAGAGGTTCGACCTCGACACGGTGAAAGCGGTACGCGCTTTCCAGGCCAGTCGCCGAATCGTCGAAGACGGTTCGGTGGGCCGCCACACATGGAACGCACTGGTAGAGGCCGACAATCGACTCGGGGACCGAATGCTCTACCTCCGCTCCCCCATGACGCGAGGCGACGACGTCAACGATCTGCAGCAGCGATTAGGAAGCCTCGGCTTCGACGCCGGCTATGTCGACGGTATCTTTGGTCCCGACACCGAACATGCAGTGCGCAACTTCCAAGCCAATCAGGGGGTCACGGCCGACGGTGTGGTCGGGCCTGACACCATTGCTGCACTGGCTCGCCTCGCAGGTAGGCGCAGCGGTGAAAAGACGATTGCCGAGGTCAAGGAAGCAGAGATGTTGCGTCGCAACCCTGCCGGCATCGGCGGTCGCCGGATCGTCATCGGCGAGACGGGTGGACTTCCAACCCTTGTCGACGCCCTTGCTCGCCGGCTTCGACTTGACGGGGCCGAGATCCTCACCCTGCATCACCCTGATCTGGCGAAGCATGCCCGTACCGCAAACGACTGGGATGGCACCATCTACATCGGCCTCACGTTGGCTGATAACGACTATTCGATCGCCTATTTCCAGACTGAGGGCTTCGTTTCCGCAGGCGGTCAAGGCCTTGCCGGGCATACCAGTCGACGGGTCAGCGAAGTGTTGGAGGCTGAGCATCCACCGATCGGCATGCGGTTGCCAATCCTGCGCGAGACACGGATGCCAGCAGTCTGGTGTCGGGTCGGGCGCCCGACCACCGTCGTCGAGCAGGGGCCAACACTCGCGGCCGCCCTTCACAACGCGCTGATCACGTGGTGCAGCGAGCCGGTCGATCCATCGAACTGATAGACCTTTCCACTCCTGTCCCCAACCTTATCCACCAAGACTCGGGCTCTTGACCCCAGGCTATCCACAGCCATAGTGTGACATATGTCACACTATGGCTGTCAGATCATGGTCCCGGGCGGTGTGATTACACGATAGATCCGCTCAAGATCGTCTAAATCTGCAAACTCCACCACGAGCTTGCCTGGACCTTTCCCCAACTGCACCTTGACACGAGTGTCCAACCGAGCGGCAAGCAATTCCTCCAGTTCGAGGACGCCTGCATCAGGAACCACTGGAGCCGAGGGGCGCGGCTTACTCTCAGTATCTTGCTCACCATCATCAGCGTCGTTCGAATCGTCACCCCTCAAAAGCGCCTCGAGTTCACGGACAGTAAGTCCCTCGGTAACCACTCGTTCAGCGAGAAGCTCCTGCTCATTGCGATCAGGGGTCGCAAGGAGCGCCCTTGCGTGCCCAGCTGACAATTGGCCCTCGATTACAAGCCGCTGGACCGGTCCAGGCAGCTGCAACAAGCGAATTGTGTTCGCTACTCCCGAGCGGCTCCGTCCCACCCGGCTCGCAACCTGGGTCTGCGTCATACCAAAGTCTTCAATCAATTGCTGGTACGCCGCCGCCTCCTCGAGAGCATTCAGGTCTTGCCGATGAAGATTCTCAACAACTGCAGACTCAAGGGCGGACATGTCGTCAGCACCGCGAACGATGGCGGGAATCGCCGGCAAGCCGGCTCGCTTCGCGGCGCGCCAGCGCCGCTCCCCCGCTATCAATTCATAGCCATCATCGTCTTCTCGCACGATGATTGGTTGGATGACGCCAACCTCACTAATTGATGCAGCAAGCGCCGTCAGTGTTTCCTCGTCGAAATGATCACGAGGCTGGTACCGATTGGGTCGAACGTGATTGATGTCAATCTCACGAAACGCACCACCCTCCCCTTCTACATCTGCAGGAATGAGCGAACTCAGTCCCTTTCCGAGTCCACTACGCCTCGTCGCTGACACCGAGGATCTCCTTTGCCAGGTCCCGGTACGCGATGGCGCCTCGGGACAACGGATCAAATACTGTGATTGGTTGACCAAAGCTTGGAGCCTCGCTCAATCGAACCGTTCGAGGGATCACATGGCGCATAACCTTGTCCCCGAAGTGCTCACGAACCTCATCAGCCACCTGCCCCGACAGTTTGGTGCGCGCATCGAACATGACGAGCACAAGGGTGCTCAATACCAGATCCGGGTTCAAATTCCGGGTGACGAGATCGACGTTCCGGATCAACTGACCTAGCCCCTCAAGCGCGTAGTACTCGGTTTGAATCGGCACGAGCACTTCCGTTGCAGCCGTCAGGCCATTGATCGTCAGGAGGCCGAGCGATGGTGGACAATCGATCAACACGATGTCGTAATCACTTGCGACAGAAGCGATGGCAGTCTTCAGTTTTTGTTCACGCGAAAACGCGGGAACGAGTTCGATCTCCGCGCCCGCAAGATCGAGGCTTGCTGGAGCGACATACAGGTTCTTGACCGATACCGGCTCGATTACATCCTCCATCGGCACACCTTGGAGCAACACGTCGTACAAGGAATGGTCCAGTTGACGCGGATTCAAGCCAAGACCAGTGCTCGCGTTTGCTTGCGGGTCGAGATCAACAATCAGGACACGGTTCCCTAACTCGGCAAAGCACGCCCCGAGATTCACGGTCGTCGTCGTCTTTCCGACGCCCCCCTTCTGGTTGGCGACCGCAAAGATGCGCGGCCCGTCCGTGGTGGCATCTTCCACAGCGTCTCCCTTTCCGTAGAGAACAACATGTTCGCCGCCCCAGCCTACGAGGTCAAGGACCCAGTGAAGGTTTCACGTGAAACACAGGCGGCGATTCACTGGAGTGGCTTACGCGCACGCACCGCAGCTCGTCTGGGGTACGAGGGCGGGAGCTCCCCTGATACCGCGACAGTAACAAACGATCGTGAATCCCGTGCTGCCACCATGACGGTATCGACACCGTCGAGACGGTCGCCCAACCGTCGCCAGTCATCAGCTTGATCGCTTCGGCACGAGACGACTGCAACTCCCCCTGGCGCGACGAAGGGCAAGATGAGTTCTGCTGTTTCCGGCGGCTCTGCCAACAGACGAGCAACGACTACTTCATACCGCGCCCGATGGGCCGGCTGATGAGCAAGATCATCCAACCGAGCGTGTTCAACCTGAACCCGACCACCTAATGCTGCAGCGCGAATCGCAGCTCGAACATGATCGAGGCGGCGCTCAGAGCTATCCACAAGGACGAAGTTGGCCATAGGCAGCTGGCATGCAAGGAGTACACCAGGAACACCAGCACCTGTACCAGCATCCAGAATGTGGCCGTTCCACGTGGAACAATCTGCCGAAAAAGCGGAACACACCGCCGAGGTAAACCCAGCGGTGTGTTCCCACAACTCTTCCGTGCTGGCGTTCCCCAGCACTCCGGCCCTACGAGCCGGCCTCCAAGCGTCATCCAGGGACGCCTTCAGACCGTCAGTCAGCATCACCGAGTGGGACGATAATAACCCGGCGGTTCGGTTCCTCACCCTCAGACTCCGTGCCAACACCATCCTCATCGGCGATTGTGTCATGCACGATCTTTCGGTCGGCGCCACCCATCGGATCAAGGACGCGCGGTATGCCGTCTACCCGAACTCCTGCAGCCTGCTCTCGACAGAACGCCGCCAGCGCCTCCGTCCGCCGAGCCTTCAATCCGCCGATATCAATTCGGATACGACCATCGCGGCTGCTGCCGTGACGCTGTAGCACCGTTCGAACGAGATCATCGACCGCCATAGCAGTTCCGCCTCGAGGTCCGATCATGCGGCCGAGATTCTCACCGCTGACAGTGAGTCGGATCTCATCATCACCCACCTCCTCCCGGGTAAAGGACACGCTCGCACCCATTACGTCGGCCAGACCACTCACGAACTTCTCAGCCAATTCAGCTTGCTGGGGGAGTGGCATCGACGGTTCATAGTTCATCTTTTCGCTCTTTTCTTGCTGCTTTTCGATCTTCTGGTTGCCATTCCGGTGACTCGACTGCCTGGAGTGAGGATCGGCTCCCTTGCTTGCTTCCGTTCCGCGTTGAGTGTTTTTGCGCCCGTCATCACGAGGGGTGCTTGCATCACCTTGGGACTCTTTCCCGTTTTGGGGGCTTTGTCCACCCTTCCCGGACCGGCTCTGAGAGTTCCCAGCGCGGCCTCGCTTGCGGCGACCGTTGTCTTTTGCCCTTGGTGTCGTCGGTCGGACCCTGGCTCGGACCCTGGCATCTTCCTTCACCCGCCCAAAAAGGCCTGTCCTTGCTTCAGTGACGACCTCGAACTCCGCTTCATCTCCGTGAACGCCTAAGGCATCCAACGCGGCTTCCTTTGCCTCTTCGACCGACTTGGCGGTCTTCTCCACCCATTCCATGGGATTCACTCTCTTCTCTCGAACAGCGTCGCTCTACTTGGGCGACGTCAGCGTTTGCGTTTGTTGTTCTTCGTACCGGGGTCGGTCACTCGACCTCCACCCTGGCTGTGCCGGGTCGGAGCCCGCCCGGTTCGACCCGCCCCAGTTCCTTTGGCGCGGGTCGGTTGTTTGCTGCCTTTCTTGCCCTGGGCGGCATTTCGCCTCGGCGTTGGCTGCCCCTTCTTCTCAGTGGTGCGGCCGCCAGACCCTTTTGACTTGGGACCGGACTCGGATTTCACAGCTTCTTCACGGGAACGGCGAGCCTGAGCACCGAGACTTTCTTCGCCCTTGTAGAGCGACTGTGTGATGTAACCCTGCTGCCCAATGCGGTACAGGTTGCTCACCACGAAGTAGATGACGAGTGCGGCTGGCATCGTCATTGAGAAGACCGGCAGCATCCATGGAAGAACCTTCATGATGATCTCTTGCTGCGGATTGATCTGAGCGCCACTATTGCGGCCACGGATTTGCCTCTGTTGATAGAGGCTGGAAATCAGCACGATGATGATCAGCCCAAAGTAGGGGAGTGCATCGATGATGCTCTCGCCCGCCACCTCGAGAGGGGTCTGGGAAAGATCAATCGAGAGGAAATTCATCTCGGTCGTACCGCCAGTTAACTCTCGGTACATCTCGCTGTCGGCCGGAAG
>Ga0222718_10001092_pt1 | contig 27311 bp, 16 predicted proteins | sample C33_27DmetaG_FD_165045 | JGI IMG/M metagenome (GOLD analysis project Ga0222718, IMG submission 165045) | Estuarine water microbial communities from San Francisco Bay, California, United States - C33_27D | ecosystem: Environmental > Aquatic > Marine > Unclassified | place: USA: California...
GATGGTGCTGGGTACTTTGCGTGCGGTGGTGAGATTGCCAACCTACAATAATTCAGATGGCGTGAACTTTCTAGTGTGTTAAAGCCCGCCTAAACAGGAAGTATAACTGACACCGAGGGGGTGCGAAGCCCCCATTTATTAACTTATTACTGGGAACAATATGGATCTCATAACAATAGACTTCGAGACGTACTACGATAAGAAGTTTTCATTGAGTAAGATGACAACGGAAGCGTACATACGTGATCCTCAGTTTGAGGTGATCGGCGTAGCAGTTAAAGTAAATAACGGGCCAACTGAGTGGGCGAGTGGAACGCATGGACAGATTCGTGGGTACCTTAAAGAGTTTAATTGGCGAGACGCTATGGTCGTGGCTCATAACACCATGTTTGACGGCGCTATACTATCTTGGTTATTTGGTATTCGTCCTAGGGTGTGGGCTGACACTTTGTGCATTGGTCGTGCTATTCACGGGGTGGAAGCTGGGGGAAGTCTCAAAGCGATGGCCGAACGATACAAGATCGGAGCTAAAGGTACCGAAGTTTTAGACGCGTTGGGTAAACGGAGAAAGGATTTTACCCCCGACGAACTTTCAAAATACGGGGACTATTGCGTTAATGACGTAGAGCTTACTTACACGTTGTTTGGGCTTATGAGTAAAAGGTTTCCTAAACAAGAATTAAAGATCATAGATCTCACCTTGCGTATGTTCATCGAGCCTAGGCTAGATCTGGATTTAGGACTATTGGAAGGTCATTTAGAAGACATAAGAGATATAAAAGATAAACTACTTGAGGACTCGGGCACTGACAGAAAAAGCCTGATGAGTAACCCCAAGTTTGCAGACTTGTTAAAAAGTTTTGGTGTTATCCCCCCTACGAAGATCAGTCCAACCACAGGCAAAGAAACATACGCCTTTGCGAAGTCTGATGAGAAATTCAAAGTCTTAAACGAGCACGAGGATTTTAGGGTTCAAGCAATAGTTGCCGCTAGGTTAGGGTTGAAGAGCACCCTAGAAGAAACGCGAACCCAACGGTTTATTGACATAGCCAAACGTGGGTTACTCCCCGTCCCTGTTAAGTATTACGCGGCACACACTGGACGTTGGGGTGGGGCTGACAAGATCAACCTTCAGAATTTGCCTAGTCGTGGGCCAAACGGTAAAAAATTAAAACGTAGCATCGTTGCCCCTGATGGGTACATGCTGATCGACTGCGACTCAAGCCAGATTGAAGCACGCGTACTGTCATGGTTGGCAGGGCAGGATGACCTAACCCAAGCGTTCCATGTTGGTGATGATGTGTATAAGAAGATGGCGATGTCGATATATGGCGTCAACCGAGCAGAAGATGTGACCAAAGACCAGCGGTTCGTCGGTAAGACCACCATTCTGGGTGCAGGTTACGGTATGGGAGCCGTGCGTTTCAAAGATCAGCTACAAAGTTTAGGACATGAAATAAAATTGGATGAGGCGCGACGTATCATAAACATTTACAGGAACGCGAACTCTGATATAAGTGGGCTTTGGCGTTCAGCGGGTGACATGCTGTTCTACATGGAGCAAGGTACAAGTACAGATTTTGGCAAAGAAGGTGTTATATCTGTGCAAGACAAAGCATTGGAGTTACCTTCTGGATTGTTGATGCGGTATGACGATCTAAAAGGTGAGACCGTAGAGGGTCGCACTGAGTACACCTACAAAACACGGCGGGGACGCACCCGTATCTATGGCGGTAAGGTTGTTGAGAATGTTTGCCAAGCCGTAGCGCGTTGCATTATTGGTGAGCAGATGCTAAAAATTGCTAAAAAATACCGTGTTGTTTTGACAGTGCATGACTCCGTTGTCTGCTGCGTACCTGAAGATGAAGTCGAAGAAGCGCAACGCTATATCGAAGGGTGTATGCGTTGGTTACCCGACTGGGCTGAGGGTCTACCCATCGACTGTGAATCTGGTGTTGCCAAGTCCTACGGAGATTGTGAATGAGCCAAGTTGTTGATTTAGAAGAGTATAGAGAGCAGTTACGTGTACGAGAAGAGCATAGGGAGCCACTAGATAAGGAGGTAGCGGCCTTGGTGGGGATGGCAGAAACAGGTGAAGAGATCGTTTCAGTAGCCGTGTATAAAAAAGACGGTGAAATTAAGACTTTGATCCACCACTTAGATTGCACGAAAGAGCCTCCGGTGCTGGAATCAATCAGTCTGCGTAAGTCAGAACTAGCAGCAGTTATCCACGCGTTGATCGAAATAGATGATTTTCTACCCGAGGAGACATAATGAGCAAAGTACAACCCGCGCCTTGGTCATACAGTAAACTTAAGTCATTCCAACAATGCCCGAAACAGTTTTACCATTTGAAGGTGGCAAAAGACTACAAAGAGCCGCTGACTCAGGCTATATATTACGGTAATGCTTTTCACAAAGCGGCTGAACATTACGTGCAGGATGGTACCCCCCTACCAAAGAAGTTTATGTACGCTAAAAAAGCACTCGACAGCTTGATCGCTAAAGAAGGTGAGAAGCTATGCGAATACCGTATGGGGCTGACAGCTAATTTAGATCCTTGTTCTTTTTCTAGTAAAGATGTGTGGTGGCGGGGTATCGCAGACTTAATCATCATGAACAAAGAAGAACACTCAGCAAAAGTTGTGGACTACAAGACAGGCAAGAGTGCTAAATACGCTGACAAAGGGCAGTTAGATCTGATGGCGTTAGCGATGTTTAAACATTTCCCAGAGTTGAAGAAAATATCTGGAGGGCTGTTGTTCGTAGTGCCGCAAGAACTAATAACTAATAACTATGTTGTCGAAGATCAGACGGAGTTATGGGGTCAGTGGACAGCAGATTTTATGGCGCTTGAAGCCGCATTTGATAATGATGTGTGGAACGCTAACCCCAGCGGGTTATGCCGAGCACACTGCGTGGTGCTTGAATGTCCACATAATGGGAGGAGTTAATGCAAGAATCGTTTTTGGTAGTAGACACAAAAACTGGGTTAGTGGATGGGTACTGGACACATAAAACTGATGCCATAGAAAGTGCTTTGCGCTACCAAGCTAAAGTAGGAAACCCTATGACGGTTGAAGCGGTAACTGATCGTCCGTACCTAGAAAACCACCAAATGATTAAGTACCACCTACCGCAGGAAAATTAAATGCCTTACAAAAATAAGTCAGACAGAAAGAAACAAGTCAACAAACCAGTCGATAGCCCTGAGTTCAAACGTCGTATGGAACGGCAACGTGCCCGACGTGCAATGGATAAGAAAGGTAAAGACGAGAACAACAACGGTAAAGCGGACAAGCGAGAAGGCAAGGACGTTAGCCATAACAAACCACTTGCAAGAGGTGGTAGCAACAAAGATGGTGTGAAGGTAGAAAGTTCTAGCAAGAACCGCAGCCGTAACTTAAAGAAAGCACCAGTTTCGAGGCAGAAGAAGCCTACCAGACGCTGAGTCTGATGCGTCTTTAAACAACGCGGGTTAATAAGTATGACATTCCCGTAAAAATCAGACTAGTTCAAGGGTGCAATTACCCTTCATAGCAGACCTAGCCCCATCTGTGGACGAAGCGGGGCTTTAGGAGTAGATGTGCAGATTGTAGACAACAAAGCTGTGTTATTGCAGTTACGTAATCCCTATCGAGTCACCGATATAATCCCTGACAGCCGTATGATTGATAAACATCGCGTGCTGGTTAAATGGGGGGTAGAAGAAGTACAAGTTCTAAAGAACCTTAACATATCCGTGCCTTCCCCCATTGAAGGTAAGTATAACTGGAAAGGTAAATACACCCCGTTCGACCACCAGAAGACCACGGCATCTTTTCTCACACTAAACAAACGTGCCTTTTGTTTTAACGAACAGGGCACCGGCAAGACTGCCAGTGCGATATGGGCATCTGATTTTTTAATCCAACAAAAGAAGATAAAGCGGGTGCTTGTTATATGTCCGCTGTCTATCATGGACTCCGCATGGCGTGCAGACTTGTTTTCTTTTGCGATGCACAGGCGCGTAGATGTAGCTTACGGTTCTGCTGACAAAAGAAAGAAGATAATAGAAGGCAACGCCGAATACGTAATAATAAATTACGACGGGGTGGAGATTGTATCCCGAGCAGTTGCTGACGGTGGTTTTGATCTCGTCATAGTAGACGAGGCTACCCACTACAAAAACCCACAAACTAAACGGTGGAAGACCTTAAACGCAGTGCTCACCCCCGACAAGTGGTTGTGGATGATGACAGGTACTCCCGCAGCACAGAGTCCGGTTGATGCATACGGCCTTGCCAAGATGGTAAACCCGCAAGGCGTACCTCGGTTTGCAAGTGCGTTTAGGGATCAAGTCATGACTAAAGTGACTAACTTTAAATGGGTTCCTAAAGATACAGCGACGGACACAGTATACCAAGCCCTCCAACCCGCCATACGGTTTACTAAAGAAGAGTGCCTTGATCTACCACCTATGGTCTATACCAAACGCGAAGTGGCCCTTACTCGACAACAGATTAAATATTATAAGTTGTTAAAAAATCAAATGGTTATGGACGCAGGTGGGGAGCAAATAACCGCAGCAAATGCGGCTGTGAACATGAACAAGTTGTTACAGATCTCCTGTGGGGCAGTGTATACGGACAAAAAAGATACTTTAGAGTTCGACATATCACACCGATACAAAGTCCTTAAAGAAGTTATTGATGAGGCAAGTAAAAAAGTATTGGTGTTTGTGCCTTTTAAACATGTAATAGATATCCTCGTTGATAAGCTAGATGCAGAAGGTATAAGCACAGCGATAATCCGAGGGGACGTACCGGCACACCGCCGTACCGAAATATTTAAAGAGTTTCAAACTAAACCTGATCCACGGGTTCTCGTTATCCAACCACAAGCCGCTGCACATGGGGTCACTTTGACTGCTGCGGACACGGTAGTTTGGTGGGGGCCAACCAGTTCGTTAGAAACCTACGCTCAAGCCAACGCACGGGTGCATAGATCGGGGCAAGATCACAAATGTACTGTGGTTCAGATACAAGGATCTGATATAGAAAAACATGTTTATAGATTGTTAGATAGTAAAATTAACATACACACAAAAATAATCGATTTATACAAAGAATTACTTGACTAGCATATACACCACTACTATATTGTACTGCTCGTATGGAAAGGAGCTACGATATGGAGGGTTTGTCACCTGATAAGCTGATAAAGGTTTATCTTAAGATAAAAGAAAGCCGTGACGCGTTAAAAAAGAAATTCGATGAAGACGTTGCTAAGTTTGACGAGCAGTTGAAGACGGTCAAAGAAGCGTTACTTGACCATTGCCGAGAGCACAATGTTGAAAGTGTAAAGACCCCTGAAGGTTTGTTCTACCGTTCAGTTAAACGTAACTACTGGACAGATGATTGGGAAAGCCTGAAAGAGTTTGCCAAAGAAAACGACTGCTTAGATTTCTTCGTTAAGCGATTGAACCAAGAAAACGTCAAGACGTTTTTAGAAGAGAACCCTGATAAGTTGCCCAAAGGGCTTAACGCTAGATCAGAATACACACTAACCGTAAGGAGACCCAAATGAGTTTACCGCCTACCGAATCCCCTTTTGTAGAGCTTAAAGATGTGGCGAAGTACTTCCAAGTGTCGGAATCGACAATCATTTCTTGGAGAAAGCAGAACCGAATACCTCGGCAGCTATACATACACGTAGGTAAAACTTATCGCTACGATCTCGGGGGTATTGTGAAAGTCTTTACCGAAGATCTTGGTGGAATCGTAGAAGAACCTTTCAAGGATACCGCATACGAAGAAGAGTGGCCTGAAGAAGGCACGGCAGAACGTGAGCATTTAAAGGCCAGAATGGCTGATAAATTGTTGGGTGTGTCTGACACCCCTGCTGAAGACGAGGATTTTTAGGGTACTTCTATGACGGATAGTGTTGTACGTATTAGTTTGCGCGATAACAGGTTTAACGGCCTGCCTTTTGATTCATCGCCAACTTCTATAAATGTTGTAATAGTGGGTGTGGCTTCACCGGCTCGTATCTACTACTCGAAAGAGTATAGTGCGGATAGTGTGCGCCCCCCTACTTGTTGGTCATCGAATGCACAGCAACCTGACCTCGAAGTTATAGAAGAAAACCGGCAATCTGGTAGGTGTATGGATTGCCCTCAAAATGTAAGCGGGTCAGGTGGTGGAATGCGTCGCGCTTGCAGCACAGTGCAGAGGGTTGCAGTAGTTCTTGAACAAGATCTAGAAACTGTCTATCAGTTACAGCTTCCCCCCACATCTATCTTCCCCGAGGCAGAGAATGGCAATATGCCTATGCGTGCCTATGGAAGGTTTTTACAGGCGCACGAAACGCCACCTATGGCACTTGTTACGAACGTCCGGTTTGATCCTGACAGTAATCACGCCAAGTTATTCTTTAGGTCAGTCAGACCTCTAGAAGAAGACGAGTTAGAAGCAGTGAGTCACACTATGGAGCATCCCGATGTGGAGATAGCGGTGACAGCAAAATCACTAACTTTTAATGAGCAGCAAGCATCTCCGTTTGATATTGAAGACGGGTTTGAATTTAAAAACAAGTAAGGAGAAGGAAATGACGGTACAGAACGAAACCTATATGGTAAGAGACGCGATTGCGCTATACCCTAGGATAGACAGAACCTACAGGTTCGACAGTGGCGAAGGACGTAGCGTGTCTTGTGCCCCCACTGAAGAGGGCGCTGTGTATGAATTGCAGTTTAAGATCCCTAAAGAAGAAGCACAAAAACTATATAAGTCTATGGTCGCGGCTTACGCAGCAAAGCGTGAGAAGAGCTGGCCTGAGAAGTTAGAGATGCCCTTCACAAAAGATGATGAGGGTCTATACATAGGTAAAGCAAAACTCAAAGGTGCGTACAGTGGGCAGCTCACAGCAAAACCCAAGCAGTACGATGCGAAGAACCAAGAACTACCTGAAGATTTCCAGCTTACTTCTGGCAGCACGGTACACGTTATGCTGTCTATGACCCCATATTTCGTCAAAGGTAACGTGGGAAACGGCGTAGCTTTACGGTTAAGAGCAGTACAAGTTATTAATTACGTAGAGCGTGTAGCGGCGTCCCCCTTTGGGGTAGAAGAAGGTTTTACCTTAGGTGAGGCTAGTCCTTTTGTGGACGAGTCCACACCGGCCCCCGAGGCGACCAAACCAGAAGCTATCAGTGAAGATGACCCGTTCGCAGAGGACGAGTCCGCGCCTATAGAAGAGCCAAAGCTCAAAGTAGTAAAGAAAGAACCTGCTCCAAAAGAAGAAGACGATGCTCTCAAGAGTTTAGTCGATGAATGGGATGACTAGTCCCAATTAATTTGGGTCTTTTCAAGAAGAGACCCATTCTTTTTATAACCACCACGGATAGACTAGTCGAAAAGGGTGTGCGAATACCCCTGCCGTGGTGACTTTTGGAAACAGGCAGCTATGGACACAGGAAAGTTTTTAACAAATGTGCTTGCCGAAGACGGCATATACTGTCTATTCGCTTCTAATAAGAAAAAAGATTCTAGAGTACAACGATTTTATACGTCCCTACAGGAGCTTCAATCCACCGCTCACGACTTAGATGTTGATGGGTACGATGTGTATTACGCGTTAGGCACTTTTAAAACTTCAGACTCCCGAAAAGTAACCAACGTAAAAAACTTCAAGTCTTTTTTTCTAGATTTAGATTGCGGGCCAAGCAAAGATTTTATGACACGCAAGGAAGCCAGCAGTGAACTACGCGCTTTCTGCAAGAAACTATCACTACCAAAACCAACACTTATTAACTCGGGACGTGGTATACACGTTTACTGGGGGTTGACCGAATCCGTACCTTTTGCTGACTGGTTACCAGTAGCAGAACGTCTTAAACAACTGTGCTTAGATAACAAATTTTTAGCCGACCCGTCGGTGACGGCAGACGGTGCTAGGGTGCTACGTGTGCCCAATACACATAACCATAAATCAGATCCACCTAGTCCTGTAGAGTGTTTAATGGAGTCCCCAGCGGTAGACTTCGACGACTTCAACAATCTACTTGGTGGGTCAGCGATACCAGTTCCTAAGAAGTACCCCGATAAATGGGATGCGGTTACTAGCGTGATGGCGGGAAACCGTACGGCTTCCTTCAAGGACATACTAACCAAAAGCGTGGAGTCGAGGGGGTGCGAGCAGATACGTAGGTCTATTAAGGAACCTAACCAAGTCGTAGAGCCAGTGTGGCGCGGGGTTCTATCCATCTTAAAAGCATGTTCCGATGGTTCCCGAGCGAAAGCTCATCGTATATCCAAAGGGTATAGCGAATACTCTGAAGAAGAAACGGATACTAAGTGGGACAATCTTACCCCAGATAAACGGTATACCTGTGCTGAGTTTGAAAAACAAAACCCGAATTGGTGTGAGGGCTGCACGCATAAAGGTGTATTACGTACCCCCCTGCATTTAGGCACTAAAGTTATAGAGGCGCAGAAAGAAGACAATGTTGTTATCATGCCTTCAGCTACTTTCCCTAATGCACCAGCGCAAAAATATGAAATACCGGAATACCCGACTCCGTATTTTCGAGGGGTCAACGGCGGTATATACATAAGAACACGTACGAAAGATGGGGATCTGGACGAAAAACTAATTTACCTTAATGATATGTACGTAGTTAAAAGGATACGTGACTCTGAGATTGGTGAGTCAGTCCTTATGAGACTGCACCTACCAAGAGACGGGGTACGTGAATTTACAGTCCCTTTAACCGCCGTCACTTCTAGAGAAGAATTTAGAAAGCAGCTATCCAAAGAGGGGGTTGCAGAATTAAACATGGAGGATCTAATGAAATATACAACTGGTTGGGTTAATGAGTTGCAGAACACTACTAAGGCCGAAGATGCCCATAGACAATTTGGCTGGACGGATGCCTCTGGTACGTCGTTTATTGTGGGCAATCAGACGATATACAAAGACAGAACTGATTTTAACCCTCCTTCTACCCAGACTATGGGTTTATTCCCAGCGTTTGAGCCAAAGGGTACCTTAGAGGGATGGAAAGAAACTATGGATTTCTACAACCGTGACGGTTTTGAAGTGCACCAATATGTAGTAGGTACCGGTTTTGGTTCTATTCTTATGCACTTCATAGACGATATAGCGTGCTCTGCGTTGCATATTCACAGTAAAGAGTCCGGTGTAGGTAAGACAACAGCGATGGCTGCTGCGGCCTCAGTATGGGGTGACCCTAAAGAGCTTATTATTTTTAAACAAGACACGCTTAACACAAAGATGCACCGTGGCGAAATACTGCATAGTTTGCCGCTTTTCATGGACGAGTTAACTAATACTAGGCCAAGCGAGTTGAGTGATATCTCGTACCAGTTTACTAGCGGTAAGCAGCGGGGGCGTATGATGTCCGGTACAAACCAAGAACGCGCTCGCGGGGACGCATGGAGTTTATTAGCTGTGACGACTGGCAACACTAGCATCATTGAACGTATTCGTATGACCAAGGACAACCCTAACGCGGAAGCCCAACGAATCTTGGAGACACGGGTTGCACGTATGTTTAGTTCTACTGAGGATAAGTCCGAGACCGATAAGTTTAGTCGTGCCATAGGCCGTAACTACGGACATGCTGGCCCTATATTTTTACGTTACGTTATGAACAACCTAGACTCAGTGTTAGAGCTGATTGATAAGGTGCAGTACGCGGTAGATAAGAAAGCACAACTAACTTCTGAGAATCGTTTTTGGTCAGTAGGGGCCACAGTGACGTTGGTTGGGCTAATCCTTGCCCGTAGGATAGGGCTGCTTAATTACGATATACCTAAAGTACAAGAGTGGATAGTAGGGGTTCTAATCGAGAACAAGTTACGAACTGCGGACATGGCTGTGTCTATCGAGCAAACACTCATAGATTATGTGTACGAGCATTACGACAACATATTACGAATAAAAAGCACTAGCGATCTTAGGAAGCAGGATGGCAGCGAGATAGATTCAATCATAATCCCTGAAGCCAACGCACGTAACCAGTTGGTAGCTCGGTATGAGACCGACGTTAAGAAGCTATACATTCTACCTAAACCATTCAGGATATGGTGCACTAAACAGCAGATAAACTATACGGCTCTAGTGTCCGACATGATTGAAAAGATGGGGGCGGTCAAGAAGACGATGCGGTTAGATAAAGGTACAAAGTTAGACCTAGGAGCTACTCCCGTTATCGTCGTGCAGTTCTCACAAGGTATACCGGATGAAACCTCAGATACTACGGACGTATGAACTGTGCCCTGATGGGGTACGCATAAAAGTTAGCTGGGAGAAGTTGGTGGTAAACGCGTCGGTGTTCATACCCTGTGTAAACACAGGCAAAGCTATCCAACAAGTTAAAGAGCTTGCTAAGGATAGGAACTGGGTTATAACGCCAATAGTCAGTATTGAGGCAGGGAAATTAGGAGTTCGTATATGGCGAGATCTGTGATAGATTGGTGCCGACAGCGCGTCCTCCTTCTCGACCATACCTTCGTGCTGTTACCACTGCTTGCTCCAGCAGTACCCCCCCCTCTTCGGAGGGGGTTTTTTAAGGAGACGGTATGGACATAACCAAAGAAGAGTTACTACAGTCGTGGAAGACGTTAGCCAAGATACACATGAGCAATACGTCTCAGATAGACGAACATGACAAACAAATACTTTTAGACATGTTAAATATGTTGGAAAAACTTGAACGCGGCAGAAGTTAACGGGGTCAGAACCGCTCCCAGAAAGTAGAATTTTCGTCGAAATCAGAGTCTAGTTGGCGTATACGTTCTTCGTTTCTTCTAGAGTAAGTAACCCCCGACTGCATCCGTCTAGAGACTTGAAACCTACTACGCACTGACCGTTTTAACGTATCCGAAGATATAGCAGCGGTAGGGTGCCGTTTGTTAAAGGCAAGAATATCTTTCATGACCTTATGTGCTTCACCCACATTTCCTGTACGGACTGCGTAAAAATATCTCCCCGTCAGTTTCTTAGCTTTTGCAGTAAGAGCTTTATCTAACCGTTTTTTGGCAGCGGTTTTTTGTAGTTCGTAAGAGTATCGAGTCGGCATGAAGCCCATAGCTTGGAACCCTATCTCACCCAAGTTTAAGTCGTCTATGATAGTGTCGCCTCGACGAGTTTCTACTCCCCCTGCGGCAGCTATCCTTGCAGATTTGGACACGTTCTTTATCGAGGAAGGGAGCATGGTTTCGACTCCGCGCCATATCTCACCACGGTTTATATCTTGAGCACCGCGTTCCATCTGCAAAGTTACACCCAACACAGGGCCACCGAATAGCTCTGCTAATTTCCATAAAGCAGATTGGTCTTTGTCTATAAAACTTTCCCGCCATATCAGGTCAGATAAGCCGATTCTTGTAGATACGTCTACTCCCAAGAAATTGAATGGGCCTCCGTACAACGGCTCACCTATGGTCTGCCTTACTCTAGTGTCAGCACGCTCCTCTTCATCGTCAAACAAGAACAGGTCTAGGAGCATAGTAACTAACCCATAGGCTGGTAGCCCAGCAGCACCCGACATGGCGAACGCACTAGCAAAGATAGCACCGAATTGCCTTGCTGCCACTCGCTTTAACTTCGCGTTCTCGTCAGAACTGAGACTAGGATCACCAGATATTGCTTCTCTGCCTAGCTGAATAAACAACATGTTCATGGCTAAACCATAACGCTTGAACAAGAAAATAACTTTACCGATGTGCGTTTGCCCCCAACGAGGAGCGGAACCCGTGGCAATACTACTGTTGGTTAGCTCGGTAAGGAAGATTGCGGTATTCGCTGCTTCTGCCTGCACTTCTTCGGAACTTACGTCGCGTCCCGCAGCTTTTAGTTTGGATAGCTCTAAGTTGTAAGCTGCTATAGCAGTTGTTTGCCGTGCCATACGTTCCATGTTGGAGAACATAAAAGAGGAGTACTTGTTTATACTTTGCAACGTTAAAGACCGGGGAATTCGCACGAGTCCTGCAAACTTAGGCGTAGTTTCAGGTGCAGCCTCTAGCTCTAGCAGCTCCTGCGTTTGCGAGCGGAGCGTCATGGCGTTAGCTTCCATGACTTTAACTAAGGTCTTATGATGCCGTATGCCTTTGTTCTGCGGAGCATCGTAGTCAATATTACTGACACAAGGAGGTGCGTCCATTACACCCTTCAGCGTTATTCTTTCGTCACCTTTCGGCCCATACACATCCGCGTTACGGCTCAATCCGCTGTTGGTAAATAGTTTTAAAGCAGTACCAAGTTCTTTGAATGCGGTATCAAATCCGTATTTTCCGCCCAGTATAGGGTATGCAATCAACGGCACAGCAGTGGTCTGAATCGCAGCGGAGGATATGTTAAACCCTAGCGTCCAGTTAAAACCTAACGACGTTAGCCAGTTGGCCCAATTTTCTACGTTAGGATTCTTAATAAAATCGGCTCGTTTATCGAACTCACCTAAGAAAGCATTCGCAGCACTGCCCCCATCTTTTTTAGCTTCTGCTTTTAGCTGCTCCATCAAAGCGTTTACTTGTGGAACATACTCCATTTGTACAAGTTGCCGCGCCATCGCGTTGCCACGTTGCATCAACAAGAAGGCAGGATCATGTTGGGGTATAGACACTCGACCTTCTACCGCCGCTTTCTTCCTACGTGCTTCTTCTCTGGGGGTTAAATCACCTCTAAACCCACGTACTCCTTTACGTGTTGTAAACGCTGTAGCCAAAGAACTCTGTGGTAGGGACTGTACGTACAGTCGTATGAAGTCATTTTGCAGTTCTTCGGCTGCTGCGGGGGATACAAACTTATCTAAATTACCGGATACCGCTTTTACTATATCGTCCACGAACTCTGCGGGTACTGCATTCTTCCAGTTCTTTTTATCGTGACTACTCTCGAACGTCTCAAAACTTTCTTTGGTAGGGTCAGGACTAGGTTCTAAAACCCCTAACTCTTTTAATTCAGCGACCGCTGCGTCACGTTGTTTTTTTGTCTCGAAAGATTCTACGTAACGCTCTCTGTTGCCAAACACTGGATCTTTAGCGTAATAGGCTATCCAGTATTCGCCCTCTCTAGATAAAGGTAGGAAAGGGTCAATGACACCCCCTGCAAAGATTTTATCGTATATGGTTTTTCGTATTATTTTTCTAGAGTTTGGGTCAGATACCGCCGCATTTATCCGACTATCCAACGATGCCATTAACATATCGCGCATAGACTTATAGGTGTTCAGCATGGTTTTGAAGTGCCTCTGCCCTTCACGCCCAGCCTCGTCTTTACCTAATTCGTCCCATAGCTTTTTAGTTTGCTCCCATTGAGCAAACGTTTTCTTTTCCCCGTTCTTTTTGTACTTAGCCGCAGCTTCTACCCTCGACAGTTCGGGGTCTACCTCATACAAGGTAGCCATGCTTTGCATATCTATGAACGTGTTTAATTTTGTAGGGTTATTCTGCATCCACTGAGTTATGGGCTTCGCAGTGTTGTTAACCTTATCTACCATTTTAGCGATAGACCCAGCCATTTCATTGACTAGATCATTAACTTTTGGTGCGGAAGGCAAGAATCGTTTTGCTTCTTGTCCTAGATTAAGTAGCGGTACCACGCCCAGTAGTTCTTTAAGTGCTGCGGGAGTCCCACTAGCGATAGTGTCGGCAATGCGTTTGTTTGTTCTCTTACTTATTTTTTCCCGATCTTTTGGTGGGATCTTCTCGCCAATTCGTTCGACTATAGGTTCTAGCTTATCGTGCGCTGCGGCAACTTCTATTATCCCAGCTTCTCTAGCCTCGGGGGTTGCAGCTATTATGGCAGTTATTAGTTGATCTACTTCTGTTAGCGCAGAGTCTTCGCTTAAAGGCTTGTCCATCATGGACACCTTGGCCCGCATATCTAGCCCTAATTTATTACGCATGAAGTTAATCACGGCGTTGTAGAAACGTTCCCAGAGAGTTACGCCTCTGAGCTTCACCCTGCCAAGTTCCGCTTGGAACGTTGGGTTACTGAAGGCTTCCGCTACAAATTCTTCTAGTGACCCTAGGGCATAGCCGTCACTCATAACATCTTTAACATCATCGTATATCGCCTGTAGCTTTTTGGTTACAGGACTAGATTTATTAGTAAGCACCCCCACAGTGAGCGCGTGCGTTATTTCATGGAGCACTGGATGGGCAGTTACTCCCACGTCGGAGTCTAGCGTTATGGTATTAGTATCTGCGTCATACATACCTGCAACGGGCATACCCTTCGCATCTTTTAAGTTCTTCTTGAACTTAATGTTTATACCCTCAACAGCTTCTTCTAGCTTCACCGCAGCAAATTTGAACGTAGGGTTAAGTGACGTGAGCGTCATAACTCTGAGTGCTTCTCTCAGGTTACCATCTTGTAACGCAGCTAATGCGTCGGGGTGTAGGGCCACATCAAGGTTTGATATTGCATCTGCCCGTAATAGGTTTGAGAACTCTTTCTGAAGTTGGATTAACTCATCCTGTTCGAGTATCTTTTGTTTGATACGCGCTCTTGTTTCGGGGTCTTTACCTCTTCTAGACATAGCAAATGAAAGCAGCCTAATTATTCTCTCGTCAGCCTGCGCGATCAACTGCCTACTTACTGCTTTAGATTTTTTGCTTTCTGCTCCCATAGCACGAGCATCTTCACTAGTAGCCGCTTGCTGTATCTCAGCTTCTTTTCGTTTAAGTTTTTCAGTTGCGGCTGCAATCCGTTCAATTTCCTGTGGGGTTAAATCCAAAGAAGAATCGGCTAACCCTATGTCTTCCGCTTCTTGCCTAGCCACATCAAGAGAAATAGCTTCGTTGACTTCGTTTGTACTAACTCTCCTACTATGGTTATTTAAGACACGTAACAGACTAGCAGCTTCTTTTTGTTCTAGCGCATCTATCTGACGTTGTACCGGTTCGGACAAATTGTTTCTAGCCCACGATAGCGCAAGTTCCGCATTCTTGCTGCCTGTCCCTGTAATAAGTTCATAAGTGTCTGCATCAAGTGCGCTTTCGGCTTCTGGCACACCTTCAACTTCCGACTCTTTTTCTTTTTGATTCCTGTACGCGCTAGGTATACGTTCGTCAGTACTGATTCTAAGGTCAGCAAAAGTGTTGTCATGCACTATGGCTCTTAAAGCACCGCTAATTGTAGGGTATCTGCCAAAGTAGTTAGTGACCGCTGTGTTAACCTCTTTGACTTCTTTTTCAATGTCTTTCGTTGGCAGTTTAGCTTCTACCTCTGTACGTACTTTAGCCCTGTCGATGTTATTAGCCACATCGTCTACACCATCTGACACTGTCTGTGCCATAGCCTTAGTGCCTTCACGCTTGACTCTTTGCGCCCATTGGGTTTTGTAAGACTTAGCGTCTATCGCTGTTGCTGTATCGACCACTTTAGGCTTTCTAGATACAGCTTTTTTCTTTGGGGCTTTCTTTTTAACTAAAGGCTCCGCCTCTTCTACCACAGGGGCAGTAGCTGTTAAAGGCTCCGCCTCTTCTACCACAGAGGCAGTAGCTACGTCACTTACCGGCAAGACAGAGGCACCTACGTCTCTCGATACAGCACTACCGAAATTAACTACTTCAATCTCTTCTTGTGCACCGTCCCCTTGTTGCAACATCTCGGTAACACTTAGTCCTTGGCGAGACGGTGCATCAAGCTGTTGTTCCGCAGCGGTTTTAACAGCAGCCATTTTTTGTTGTTGTTCAGTAGATAGACCCTCTTCGGCTGTCTGCCGTTGGCGTTCCCCCCGAGCCTCTTTGGATGCTTGGACGAGTCTGTCTACTGCGTCCCTATAGAGGGGGGCATACTCAGGTGCATTCCTCTGTATGGCATCGCCGGTTTGTTCTATAGCATCGTTAACAGTGCCGTCACTTTCCACCACATCTTGCACGGCGCGGTTAATCACCGCATCAAAGTCTTCTTGAGACACCGCTTCTGGTCGTTGTATACCCAGAGTAGGGTCAGCGTCTATCACTGCTTCTATGGCGGTTTCAGATAAGCGTCTTTCGTCAGCTACTACAGCAGTCGCTTCTGCCGCTTCGGTTTCAACAGAAGGTCCATCAAGAGCTTCATCAACGACAGCCCCTTCGACAACGCTTTCATCAACACCGGGTGTTTCTTGTGTAGGTGCAGGTTCTATAACTTGTTCTGAAACAATATTTAAATCGCTATCTATGACTTCTATGTCTTCAGGAGTAAATACAGGAGTCAGTGTTTCCGCAGATGGGGTCTCTTCTCCTGCTTCTTTAGCAGCTCTACGTGCTTTAATAACTTCTGCATTGGCACGCGTAGTTTGTATGGTTGTGGTGTTTTCCCCATCGGTAAACGTAAGCTCAACTTCCTCGTCAGGACTAGGCTCCCCAGTTGGGCCTCGCCTTCTACGCCCCGCAAAAAGATCAACTAATCCTTGGAAAATAGCACCTGCACCACCGCCAATCGCAGCTTCTTCAAGTACCCCGCTATCGACTAGCTCGCGCTCGGGGTTGTACCCTTGCTCTGCTAAGTTCTGCAATACGGCTGACGCAGCTTCTTGAGCACCTTCAGCTATGCCGGTTGTGCCTGCGCTAACAACTCGTTGGCCTACACGCTCTAGTAATTTTTCTCCATCGATGGGTGTATCGCCTAACTTCCTAACGATGTTATCTATACCGGCAATTTTCAACAACTTGAGGGCACGGCCTAACGGCAACGCTTCGGCGGCACCCGCAGTGAATACTTCAGGTGAGTCTATGGCTTCTTGACGGAGTGCCTCTGATACACCTGCTTCACGAGCACGTTCACTGGCCTCACCGCGAGCAGCGCCTACACCAAGCGTCCCCCCGACACCCAAAGTAACCATACCTGCGAGGAATGCACTGGGAGCTAAGGCCGCAGCGCCTATAGCGGGGACAGCAAAACCCACAATCGAACCGAGTCCACCGGCTAACTGAGACGATATTGCTTCAGGGTCACCGCCTTCTGGTCTAAGTGCGCTGGCGATACCTTGTATGTCTTCACGCACATCGAGTTCTGCTTCTTCGTCGAGCAGAGTAGCGCCCCCAAGGGCGGTTATTTCGCCTACGTCTACAACACCTCTACCAAAACCAGTCGCTATATTTTCAAAGAACCCTGCGTTTTTCCTACGCGCAGCAGCCTCGGCCTCTTTGTCACGCCTTTCTCTTTCTTCAAGGTACTTTTTGTACTCTTCTTCGGGGGTGGGTCCGGTATCTTCTTCAGGCGTTTCTTCAAGAGCTAATTGATTTTTTACGTACCTAAAGAATTGTTCGTCAGGGGCATCTGCGGGGCCGACCACATCGTAGGTGTTGCCATCAGGGGCACGGACTGTACGAGTCACTGACTCCATGACTTATGTACTTTTTGCCATCGAAAACCCCGAGAAGTCTTCATCAGGGGCGCTTTCCATTTCTTCTATGGCCTTGTTAGCTCGTACGATTTCCTCATACGAAGATAGCTGCGCGATCCTATCTGCCATCATGCGTGCCCTATAAGCATCTATAGTCTCTATACCGAGTCGTTCCATATCCTCTTTTATAATTTTTGCATTCTTAATATCTGCAATAAACTCTTCGACGCTGTTTCTAGCATCTAGCATAGCGTTATCTATGAACGTTTGGCGTTCTGCGATGGCCGCTCTCCGGTCATTTTCTGACAATCGATTAAGCCGCGCCACATTGAACTTGAAGTTTTGTTCGTTACCGGTTCGCGTAATCTCATTACGTTCTTTTTCAACGTCTGCCTGTACTTTAGCGTTGTATTCTGCAATACGAATGTTGTTTTCTCTATTCGCAGCTTCTTGGTCTTCCCTACTCATCGTGCCGTACACACTAGCTCCCGCAGAAATAGCAGAACGTATATCCGCCCTTTGTTCACTTTCACTCTTATCTGCACTAACAAGCAGTCGATCTCGGATGTTATCCCTCGCCTGCAAATCACCCTCTGCGATTGCCTTGTAGTCGTTTAAGAAATCTCTATCTCGCTTAAGTTCAGCAGCCTCAAACTCAGCAAGAGCTTCCGCGCCTCCTTTTGCAGTTGTGTACCCTCTACCGGACATACCCGCAGCGCCAGCAATAAACCGATCAAGTGACGTTTGCGCGTCGGATTTAGTATATTTCTTTTCTAACTCCTTTTGTTTTCTGTAAAGCTCGTCCATACGTGCTTGGTCTTTTTCGCTACGTATATCGTCGTCTTGCATAACGGTTTTTGCACGGGTTAATCCAGTCTGGAAAGCACCTTCTTTGCCCTCCGCACCCAGAGCCGCAATTTTTTTTCTTAGTGCTTTACCCATTTCATCAGTGTCCGTGGGGTCAGCCACAGCAGCTATCCCTGTTTTCTCTGGAGCGGGTTTTGTAGGATCAGCAACTTTAGCAGGGGCAGGGGGAGCTTTAAGTTTGTCAAACTGCTCTTGTTGTTCGGGGGTCATAGCAGCCGTATCTATATCTGCACCCGGAGTTTTTATACCCGCCAAACCTGCTATGCCTTGCTGTTTATCCCCTTCGGTAAACCTAGTTTTTGGTAAACTAATATCTCCTTCTTTTATTTCTACCGGTGCTTTTTTAGCCGGTTCTGGCCCTTTACCAAAAACTAAGTCTTCAAAAGCTGTCATATTAGGTTTTCTAGGGGTACTAAGGCGTTCTCGAATTTCTTCGTCACTTAAATTTCTAGCGCCGTATGTCTTCTTGCGGTATTCGTCTATTTCTTCTTGCGTGGGTATGTAGACACCTTCTGCAAACCCAACAATCCCACCATCATACATACGGTTTAGGTTAGGCGCAGCTTGAGAGCCAACGCCCTGCTGCATAGCACGCTGCATGTTCTTCTGTTGTTGCGCCTGTTTCTGCGCTAATGCACCGCCCGCTTGCTTGATCCTATCCCTTTGCGTAGGGGCTTGTGGAGGCATACCATTGTTAGCAAACTTCTCAGTCTCCGCACGTAACAACTGTTCCGTATCTTGCACTACGGTGCTGGGCTGCTGCTGCATAGAAGCTGTCATTTGACGGTTGGCCTCTTTTAACAATTCTGCAACTTGCGTAGCCGCCATCAGATACTTTAGATCTTGTGTGACTTTATACTGTTCGCCTAGCTTTTGCGCTCCGTTAGGATCAGTCAAATTAGCGTCTACAAGCGGCCCAATATCTCTCATTGGGTTGCTGTTCATAATACCTGTAGACAGGTTTGTATTTGCTGCGTTTGGGATCATGGTGTCGGCTCCTCTTCTGCACTACCACCACCCCAGCCCATCATCTTAAGGAAGTTAGCAAACCCTCCAGACGCATTCATGAGCTGAGATAACTTACTAGGTTCTGCATAGCTATAGGATTGAGTAGCTAACGGTAGACCTTGTAGCAATGACTGTTGGTACTGCACTTGCTTGTACGGGAAATCACGTTCTTCTTCAAACTGAGCAATGTCAGCCATTATTCCTTCTTGTTCAATAGCCCGTTCTTGAGCGCCCATGTTGGCTTGGGCTGCTAAGGCTTGCAATCCGTACTGGTTTGTCATGTTCTGAGCTTGTTGCTGCATACCTTGTTCAGCCATAAACTGCTGCATAGCTTTATCGTATGCGGTCTGATACCCCTGACCAGTAATAGCCGCTAGGTTCTGTCCCAGATTTCGGTTAAGTTCTGACTCCATAATAGCTTGACGAGACCCACCATAAGCACCTGCTTGGGTTAATCGCCCTGCATCAGCAAGTCTAGTTATTTGCGCCTGTCTTCGTGCTTCTTCAATTTGCGGGTCTAACGCAGCTTGAATATACGGGTTCATGTAATCTTGAGCAGCTTGCGCCGTAAACTGTTGTGGTTGGAACGTACCCATTTGTTGTGTAGGCACAGCTAACCCTGCTACACCTTGAAACGCAGCTTGTTGCGCTGTTGACTGCCCTGCACTCAGTGGCCCTGTATAAGCCTGATACCCCTGATTAGCAAGAGCCTGACCCTTGCCAAGCATCTCTGTGACATACGGACCTACGTAATTTGATAACGCAGACTCTGTGCCTGTTTGTTTTCCTACAACGTCCCCATCGGCCATAGTGTTCTACCCCTTTGGCATGAATTGGTTAGGGTTTATCTGTTTACCCTGTTTAGGGTTACCTGTTCTCGCTTTACGCACTCTGTCCATCATACTATACAGGTTCTTGGCTCCAGCGTTTGAATTGCCGTTCCCTAAGTGACTTACTACATCGGCAGGGATGACAAACTCGCCGTCACTTAAACGGGCTTCTTGTTGGTTATCAATACGGGCAGGTACTTTATCTGCCATACCATCTGTAGGACCACCTAAGTAATAACCGTTAGTATTCTGATTATTGTAGCGCCTGTTGTAAGAAGAAGCAGGGCTACCCCCAGCAGAATACCTATTATAGTATTCGTTATATTGTTCAACCTTCGTTTTGGGCATCGTCCCACCAGCAGCTAAAGCAGCTAACCCCCCGTATCGGTATTGAGGTGCGAAATTAGCAAGCCCTCCCTGTGGTGGAGGCATCATAGCGCCGACTTGCGAGGGTGCGGCACCCATTACCGGCATCGGCATCTGTGGTTGAGGTTGCGGAGGGCCACCATACTGACGCATCTGGTTTGCTTTGTTTGCGGCATTCTCTGCTTTTAATCGCATAGCTTGCTGTACGGCGCGTTGCCTTGCAGCCGGTTCTTGCCCTTCTTCTACAAATTCTGTTTCAGAGAAAAAGCGTTGGCCCCCACTTCCGGGGCGTCTGTTAGGGTCATAAGTATCAGTGACCCTTTCTTGCACCGCCGTATACTCAGGAATTTTTCCTTGGTAACCTACTGTTGGTATCTGAGGTTCAAAAAAATCATCTAGTCCCGTGAGTCTTGCCAATCCTGCTGCAACAAGAGACGCTTTACCTGCATTCCCGTCTTTATTTAACCAATCTTCAGCTTCACTGATCCACTCTAGTATGGACATTACTGTTCTCCAAAACTCATTATTTGTGATAGCTCACGAAGGAAATCATAATCTACTTCGCCGCCTGCTGCAAAACCGCCTATCTGCAATGGCCCCTGCATTATACTGTTTTGTGACTGCTGTGGCCTTTGTATTTTTTGTGCTTGTCCGTAAGGAGAAACAAACATACCCGCTTGTTGAGGGGTAGCAAATATATCTTTAAAATCATATACATAGTTTATACGTGCGGGATCTACTTGTCCTACATCTACTCGCCTGCCCTCTAAGTCGTCGGCATCCATCAGCAAATTAAAGAAGTCTCGGGCAGCATCTTGCTTGGCTGCTTGCTGTATTTGAGCCTGAGTTTCCGTGGCAGTCTCGGTTACCATGTCTCTGGTTGTTTGCGCTTCGGTCTCTATTTGTTTCTGAATTGCCGTTTCGATTTCACCAATACGAGTGTTCAGATTCTGCTCTGATGTACCAATGCGGTCTAATAGTTGCTCAGTGGTTAGCCCCATCTTAGTGCTAAGTTCTTGCAGGGCAGCTTGTAACGCGATATCTCGGTCAACTCCTGCGTCTTCATACTCTTGTAAGGTTTTAAACAGCTCTGTTTCTAGTTCGTTAACTTGTTTTTTGGTTGCTAACTTAGATAGATCCGCGTTTAATTTAGCTTGGAACTCTGTAAGTTGTTGGGTTAATTCATCTTTGGTAGTGTTCAGATCGTCCGCTAACTGGTCAATATTTTGGTTAGCGTCAGCAAGGCTTTTCTTTATTGCTTCGTCTCTGGTAAACCCTTGTAATTCGTAAGCATCGATGCGAGCAAGAATATTAGCTTCGACAGCCTCAACTTGTTTCTTAGTCGCTAATTTTTCTATATCTGCGTTTAAATCTAATTGAAATTTAGCCAGAGTCTTTGTAACTTCGTCTCTGGTAGAACCCACTGACGAGGCTAACTCCCCAAGAGCAATATCTATCGCATCGAACCTAGTTTTACCTTCGGCCTCTAGTTCTCCTATTCGTTTTTTAAGCCTAGTTTCTGCGTTTAATACGTCTTGTTTGGTCGCTAACCCTTCAATATCTTTAGCCGTTAGGAAAGACTTTAAGTCATCTTTTGTAGCAAGCCCCGCAATGTCCTCTTTAGTTACAAGATTAACCAGTTGATCTTTTATATCTTGTACGTCTTTTGCGGTTGTCCCTAACTGCGATGCAGTATTATCTACAACTTTCTTTATTGCATTTAGTTGGTCTTGTGTTGGTAGGTTTGCTAGTTCTTTATATATACCGGATGGCCCGGCTTCGCCAGTAATAGGGCTTGTTTGCCCTGCCGGTACGCCTATAGCCCTAGCAAGCGCCTCGTCGCGGGTTACTCCTTCGCTTACTAGACGGTTGACTAATTTTATTACGTTGTTTTGTAGAGCGGTAACTCCCCTGTTGAAGTCTCCAACACGTACGTAATCGTCATCGTCCTGATCTATTGTTATTTCTTCTTCGTCGTCTATGCCAGAGTCAACGTTTCCGTCTTGGCTTCCGTCTTGGCTTCCGTCTTGGCTTTCGTCTTGGCTTTCGTCTTGGCTTTCGTCTTGACTTTCGTCTTGGCTTCCGTCTTGGTCTCCGTCTTCACCACCATCACCAAGCCCCACCGCATTCTTTACGGCATCTTCAATATTGGCTTCCGCGTTGTCACCAATTTCCGCAACTACCTTGTCGATCTGCTCTTGGGTAAGCTCTATCCCCAACGTTAAAGCAGCGGCTACTACCTGTTCTAGGATAGTTGCCCCACTTGTTCCAGCACCCCCAGTACTTGTTCCAGCACCCCCAGTACTTGTTTCAGCAGCTTCGGCATCTTTTTGATTTTGTATAACCGTATCGATATCCGTCCCATCCGCAACTTGTTGTACTAAGTCTGCAATCTCTTCTGGACTAAGATCAGGAAACTCTGCACTTAAAGTAGCGGTGTTTTGGGTATTAGTTTGTCCTGCTATAACGGTATCAAGGTTGCTACCTTCTGCAATCTGATTCATCAGCCCCGCTATAGCTGTCTCGTCTAGTTCAGGGAACAATGCTTCTAGCGTATTTCGGTTTTGAGTGGTAATTTGCCCTGCTATAACGTCGTCTATTAAATCACCATCAGCAATCTGACCCATTAACACGTCAATTTCTTCTGTGCTAAGACCGGGGAACTGGGCTGTTAGTGTAGCCCTATTATTTTTTACCGTTTGTGCAGCATTGATATTGCCAATAGCCGTGGACAAGCTCCCAGCAGCGACAGCTTCGTTTACACGAGCTGTTATTTCTTCTTCTGAAAGATCAATATTGTTATTCTTTATAAACTCACGGATTTTAGTATCGTAGTCTGCTCTAGTTGCAGCGGTGGCGGCTTGGTCTACACTGGCTTTAAATTCAGTTTCTTTGTTACCTAGTATTGTTTCTGCGGATTCACCCTCTGGTACAAGACCAACAAGTTTAAGATCTTCTTCCGTCAAGTCATATCCAGTAGTAGTTGCAATCGCCTGTAGCTCTGCTTCGGTTATCACCAAGTCGTTAAACTCTTCTTTTTTACTAGCTAGTATCGAGGTCGCAGTGCCGTCAGTAACGTTACCAACTAGTTCTATATCCGCCGGTGTTAATTCGTAACCTTCTTCATTAGCAATAGCTTGTAACTCTGCTAACGTAATAGATTGGTCGTTAAATACATTTTCTTGAAGTTCTTTAATTTCTTTTTCAGTTTTACCTTCTGGCACTAGGACTGCTAATGCTTCTGCTTCTCCCGGTGCAAGGGTGTACCCTACTTTTGCTGCTGCATCTTCAATCTCTGCCGCGCTAACCGCTTGCGGGTCAAATGTATCCCGTTGGTTACGTATCGCCTGTTCTTGAGTGAGTCCGTCCTCAATCATACCGGCCAAAGCATCGGCTTCCGCATTAGATAATGTCACGCCTTCTAGAGCAGCAGCATCTTTTATTTCCTGCCTGCTTAACGTAGCTTCATCTATTTCTGTTTCTTTAGTTTCTTCAAAAGTTTCGTCACCTTGCCCAACGTACGCAGCAGCTTCTTTATCAGTGGGGTTCTGTACCCCCTGCGCTTCTAGCTCGGCTTTGGCTTCTTCTAAAGTGATTTGTCGCGGGTCAACATACTCACCGATGGTATTGAGCGTAGCGGTCTCTTCGTTCTTGCCAACATACTCATTTACCTCTTCTTCAGTCGGCGTATAGCCTAATTCTTTGAACTTATTCTCTGTTTCTACACCAGTAGTAAAAGCTGCGTCATTAACGCTGTCTAGTATGTCTGTCTGAGATGCTACGTCAGCTAAACCCAGCCCATTTAGAGCTTCCTCCATGTTTCTGGTTACAGTAGCAAGATCAGTACCCGCATCTAATTCTTCTCGCGCTGTTGTTAATACAGAATTTATTTCTGGGTTTCTTGAAGCGATAACGTTAGCCGCAGCACTATCAATAGCGAAACCAGCCGTCATAGAAACGTCTACAAGGCCACCTAACAGTGTACCCAGAGCCGCCGCTTGTCCTGATTCCCCTGCAACATCGATAGAGTCATCAATTAAAGATAACGCGCTCGTTGTTAAGAAGGTACCAACTAGTTCTTCTGCGCCCTCTATCCCCGCTTCACCCCCCGCAGAGATAGCAGTTTTTATAGCGGGGTGCTCCATGAGAGCACTTAAGGCTTCTCTTATGGCAGGGTTATCTGCTCCGGGGAATAAGTTTTCTACCATTTCATCAAGAGAAAGTCCCGCACCAATTCTGTTGACTATAAATACGCCAGTAACGGTTCTGCCCATTACTTCGTAAGCGTAGTCTTTAGCTTCCTCTTCAGTAAATAATTCCCCTGTTTCAGGGTTAATAGCCTTTATAGCGGTCTCGTACGAACGATCAAAAGACTCCCCCGCCGTAGCGAATACAAGTTCTGCTACATCTCCTAATTCGTCAGGCTGAATACCAGCGTAAGTTTTAAGTTTTTCTTTTAGCCAGTTAGGGCTACCTATAGACCTATCTCCACCTAATATGGCGTCCCTAAATCGTTCATCTGCATCTTTGAATTTAGTACCTTTAGTCGTACCTCCAAACACTCTAGACAGTATTAGTTCATTACCCACTTCTGGCATAACAGAACGCAGTAAAAATTCTACGGGTATACCGTCTTGGAAGATAGCTTTAAAACTATCAAAAAACCCAGAAGCCCTACCTAATCTCGCTTCAACTTCATCCGCTGCATCAGAAAAATCTTGTGTTTCTGTTGAAGCACCTAGGTTTACAAAGGCCGTACCGAAACGGCCTAAAATACTATCTGATGCAGTTTCACCTATAAGACTTATAGCCCCTGCCATTTCTTGGGCAGTCGTACCTGCTGCACGTAATCCAAAAGAAGCCAAGTTCAATATCTTTTTTGCTTTGGTGTCGAGCGTAACCCACCCACCATTTTCATCTCGTGTAGTAGCTATACTGTCCGCAAAGTCATTGAGCTTGTTTATTGCTGCTTCGTAACCTAACCGGCGAAGGTTTTTCATCATCTCGGGTTCAAAAGGGTCTGTTACGGCGACGGCAACATCTACCCCTGCTTTAATGAGCTTTCGTCTGTTTTCCAAAAATTCAGGGGAGTATATGCCGTTTTCATTAATACCCGCTAAAATTGCTGCGTTCTTTCTTTCGGTTGCAATGCGGTCACGTACTTGATCGTCTGTAAGTTTTTCTATCGCTCTTTTAGCAAGTGGACTGCCCGCTTTGCTAAGTAGTTGGTCGCGTGTGTAGTCAATTTCAGGTTGTGTTATGGTGCTAGGATCACCTGCATAAGTAGGAGGGTATTGCCCTTCTGGAATTTCCCCCGCTTGATATAGTTGGTATATGTCCGCAATCTCTGTGTCAGACATAGTTTTATTTGGGTTTAATTCTTGACCCTCCCCACCCCATTCATAGTAGATATGCCGCGCTTGTTCTTGTGTCCATCCTTGGTTAACAAGATCTTGTATGAATCGTCTTTTTTCTTGTAGCTCTTGTCGCGCTCCCGCATTCATGTTGCGTATTTGGTCTAGCGACGTTGGTGTTATTTTTATACCCCCATACGTTATAAACATGTCCATTATAGATTGGACTAGCTCTTCCATTTCGGGGTAAGGCGTATTGTTATCGTCTATTAAACCGAACGCATCGAGATTATCTTTATCCGATTGCGTAAGCTGTTCGTACCAGTATTCGTACGCCGTTTGGTCAAAATCTGCGGTGCCTCCCTCTACTGGGGCTAAACCCATACTAGCTTGACCTTCAGTGTAGTACATGGTCATTATGCGACCTTCCGCTACAGCTACCTGAAAGTCGTAATCTTTTTGTTCTTCCGCATTTAATACACCGTTACCATCTAGGTCAAAGTCCGCAGGGTCTACGAAGTCGCCAACGCTTATACCCGTTGCAGCCATAGTACGCATTATTTCTCGTATCTGTAACGCAGCGTACAATTCCGCTTCACGTTGCGGATCCATCCCTGCTGTAGCATAAGTAGCCGCAATATCATCAGCAGTCGGCCCATAGCCTACAATAGCAGGGTCGGTAGCTTCTGGTGTGTACCCCTCGCCTAGTTGTTGACTAAACTGTGCGGTGTCGATATCACCGTTTATCCAATTATTAAGTAGCTCTAACGTAGGTCGAGCACCGCCAAGGTCATATTTAAACTCGTCTCTAAATTGCTGTACTCGCTCTATTTGTTCCTCTGTACGGCTACCCTTGACTCCAAAGAAAGCTGTAGGGTCTTCCACATCCCACCATGCAGTAGAGTCGTCACCCCACCAATCTGTATAAGCCGTGCTTTCTTCTGTATCAGTGCTAGGGAACCTCCCATAAAAATCTTCTGCTGCTGAACCATCTTCATAGGGGTTTGATGTTTCTGTTTCTATAGCATCAAGTTCTGCTTGCGTAATTTTAGGGAGACCTTCATAGTCAATGCCCCCAGCAGCTTTGTATGCATCGTATTCGCTAGGGCTAAGGTAGCCGTCACCGTCAGCGTCGTAATCTGAGTACAGGACAAATTTGTAGTTGTAGTTAAAGTATTCGCTCATATCAGTCTGCTATTAGCACCCCCTGAAATGATGCGCCGATCTGGTTATTTGTGTTGCTGGTTACAGCACGGCATTCCATGTCTGTCTTTTCAGAAAACGCCAAGGGGAACTCAAAGTCAATCACTAGTTCGTTGCTTTGCAGCACGTTAATAAACTTTGTCCTAAATACGTTTGACCCAAAGTCTCTCGTACCAAACTTAACCGTAGCGTAGTTGTTAGCCTGCGATATAGCAGCGGTGAAGATTAAATCATCGAGATAAAGCGTATACCCAGCAGGGACGGTGTATACCGCCATTTGCGTTTGATTGCCGTCTGTAATACTTGCGTAGATAGTACCTGTTGGAACCCCAGAAGTAA